>Ga0207708_10000294_pt1 | contig 39256 bp, 36 predicted proteins | sample KBSK5101metaG_FD_184340 | JGI IMG/M metagenome (GOLD analysis project Ga0207708, IMG submission 184340) | Corn, switchgrass and miscanthus rhizosphere microbial communities from Kellogg Biological Station, Michigan, USA - KBS K5-10-1 metaG... | ecosystem: Host-associated > Plants > Roots >... | reverse complement strand
ACCGGCACCACTCCGGCACCCCCAAGGGGCTCGGGCACGCGTTCTGCGAGTACGTCACCCGCTACCCCGCCGACCGGCTCCCCCAAGCCGGCGGCGTGGACGCCACCGTGGTGGTCACCATGACCCTGGAGAACCTGCTCGGCGACAGCCACACACCGGCCCTGCTGGACACCGGGGACCCGGTCACCGCCGACCAAGCCAGGAAGCTCGCCTGCGAGGCCGAGATCATCCCGATGGTCCTCGGTGGGAAGTCCGAGATCCTCGACCTCGGCCGCCGAAGTCGGCTCTACGACCGGTCCCAGCGGATCGCGATCCGGCACCGCGACCGGCACTGCACCAGCCACGGCTGCGACTGGCCCGCCGCGATGTGCCACGTCCACCACAACACCCCCTGGAGCCGCGGCGGCAACACGAACCTCGCCGACGGACGGTTGCTGTGCCCCCGGCACCACTCCTACGCCCACAACCCCAGATACGAGATGAAGACCATCCCCAACGGACGCGTCATCTTCAGCCGGAGCTGACCCGATCGGCCGGCAACGGCAAGCGCGGTACGCCACCCAGACGACGGTGGAAGCGCACGTGCTCGGCGTGCGCGCCCAGCACCCGCCACAACACCTCGTGCGCCGACCAGGGCAGCGGCTCGTCGCCGTCATGCCAGGTCGCGCCGAAGCCGATCCATACCGGCGCCCAGTCGGCGGCGACGTCCCAGTCACCGCGATGTTGCATGAGCAGCCGACGGCGGATCTGGAACGCCTGACGGGGCCCGTCCGCGCAGATCGGCGCGGTGCTGACCGGCCAGAGCCGAAGGTCGAGACCCATCAGCTCGAGCTCGAGGTCCTCGAGCAGGCACGGGTCGACCAGCACGGTCGCGACGTTCTCGTGGGGTGCCCGTCTCACGTCCAGCACGCTAGCCCGCACTACCGACCTACGTCAGCCACTTCCTGCGGTGGGGTTGAGCTGCGCCAGACTTGCTCCATGGCCCTGATTCGCTGCGACTTCTTCTCCGACGTCCTCCAGCTCGGCACCTCGATGACGGTCCTGCTGCCCCAGGCCTCCGAGGAGCAGATCGGCGCGGAGACCACCGCCCGAAGCGGCCCTCCCCCGGTGCTGTACCTGCTGCACGGCCTCAGTGACGACGACTCGGCTTGGCTGCGTTTCACCTCGATCGAGCGCTATGCCTCGGCGCTCGGGCTGGCCGTGGTGATGCCGCAGGTGCACCGCAGCTTCTACACCGACATGCCGCACCAGGGCGGCCGCTACTGGGCCTTCCTGTCCGAGGAGCTGCCGCAGGTCGTCGGCGACTTCTTCAAGGTCTCGGACAGGCGCGAGGACACCTTCGTGGCCGGTCTCTCGATGGGCGGGTATGGCGCGCTGAAGTGGTCGCTGGCTCAGCCCGAACGGTTCGCCGCGGCGGCCAGTCTGTCCGGCGCGGTCGACCTCCAGGAGCTGATCGACTCCGGCGAGCGCGAGGCGCTGTTCGAGAACGTGCTCGGTGGCCGGTCCCTGGCCGAGGTCGGCGGCGATCTGTTCGCCACCCTCGACGCGGTCGACGCCGGCACGGCGCCGCGCCTGTACGTGGCCTGCGGCACCGAGGACGTACGGCTGGTCGAGGGCAATCGTCGGCTGGCGTCGTACGCCGCCGATCGGGGCCTCGACGTGACCACGAGCTTCACGGCAGGCGAGCACGAGTGGGGGTACTGGGACGCCAGGATCCAGGACGTACTCGGCTGGTTGCCGCTCGTGTAGCACGGCCGGGCTCGTCGACTGGATGTATCAGGAGCAGCCCGGTGGGCCTCTGTCCTGTGACGCGCCTCGACGCCACGGGGCCGCCCGATGACGACCAGGGGGACCAGCCATGCCGACCGACGACGAGTTCAGCACCGAGGAGACGACCGAGGACGTCGGGTTCGACGACTCCTCGAGTGACGAGGCCACGGACGACGACACCAGCTCGGAGGACACGGAGACCGAGGACACCGGCACCGAGGAAGACATCGGGTTCGACGACAGCACCGAGGACACCAGCTCCGAAGACACCGGGTTCGACGACACCAGCTCGGAGGACACGGAGACCGAGGACACCGGCACCGAGGAAGACATCGGGTTCGACGACACCCCGACCGACGAGACCACCGACGACACGTCTACCGACGACGGCACCTTCAGCAGCGACGGCAGCGCAGTGGTCGGGTCCGAGCTCGAGCCACCGTTCCTGGTCGCGGACCAGTACCCCCTGGACAGCGGCCCGCACCCGCCGTGGACCAACTTGGTGGACGCACCCAACTTCGTCGGCGCGATCCTCAAGGCGTGGGAGGGGCTGCAGTACAACGACGGCGGCTGGTTCACGAACAACTGGTCCGCGGTGCGCGACGCGGGCGGCGACCGCTACGGCGACAGCTGGTTCCGGGGGGCCTACCTCTTCCTGCGCTTCGCCTCGGACGGTGCTGCCCAGGCGGACGCCTACCTGCGTGCCGTCGACGAGGCCGGCGGCTGGGACTACGGCGACGTCATCCCGGTGGTCGACGTCGAGCTCGGGAGCGAGAAGAACTCCAACTTCAGGGCCTCGGCTGAGCAGATCGTCGAATGCACCAGCGAGTGTGCTGACCGGATCCGTTCGGAGACCGGCCGACGGGTCATGCTCTACGGCCGGGGTGCGATGCGGGAGCGGAGCATCACCGACCACATGAAGTGCGACGTGGTGTGGAACCCCAGCTACACGGCCCACATGGTCACCAACGGTCTGCAGGCGTGGGACCTCGAGGACATCGTGCTCTGGCAGTACTGCGGCGACAACAAGGGCTTCGTGGCCAACCTGCCGACCAGCGTCGCCGGATTCCCCAAGCTGGACATCAGCGTCTACATCAAGGGGGCGCAACAGCCGACGCTGCAGATGGTGCGCGACAGCCTGCTGTGATCGGCGCCGAGCGCGGTCGGGCCCGGGTCAGGCCTCCAGCACCACGGGGATGATCATCGGGCGGCGACGGTGCTTGCCGGACACCCAGCGGCCCACGACCCGGCGAATCGTCTGCTGCAGCTGGTAGTTGTCGTCGACACCGTCGGCAACGGCCTTGTTCAGGGCGTCGATGATCGGCCCGACGATGTCCGCGAAGGTCTCGTCGCCCTCGGTGAAGCCACGGGCGTGGATTTCCGGCCCGCTGACCACCTTGCCGGTCACCGAGTCGATCACCACGACGACGGAGACGAACCCCTCCTCACCGAGGATCCGGCGGTCCTTGAGCGAGGTCTCCGTGATGTCCCCGACGGAGCTGCCGTCGACGAACACGTAGCCGCAGTCGACCTTGCCGGTGACCCGCGCTCGACCGTCGATCAGGTCGACGACGACGCCGTCCTCGGCAATCACCACGTGCTGGTCCGGTACGCCGGAGGCGCGCGCCAGGTCGGCGTTCGCCCGCATGTGGCGGAACTCGCCGTGCACCGGCATCACGTTGCGGGGCTTGATGATGTTGTAGGCGTAGAGGAGCTCGCCGGCGCTGGCGTGGCCGCTCACGTGCACGAGCGCATTGCCTTTGTGGACGACGTCGGCACCGAGCCGGACCAGTCCGTTGATCACCCGGAACACGGCGTTCTCGTTGCCCGGAATCAGCGACGACGCGAGGACCACGGTGTCACCGGGCTCGATCGAGACGAAGTTGTGGTTGCGCTGCGCGATCCGGGCCAGCGCGGACAGCGGCTCGCCCTGCGACCCGGTCGAGAGCATCACCACCTTGTGCGCCGGCATGTCGCCGAGCTGCTTCGCGTCGACCAGCAGGCCGGGCGGCACCGTGAGGTAGCCGAGGTCACGGGCGATCCCCATGTTGCGCACCATCGAGCGCCCGACGTAGGCCACCTTGCGCCCGTGGGCCACCGCGGCGTCCATCACCTGCTGCACGCGGTGCACGTGAGAAGCGAAGCAGGCCACGATGATCCGCTGCCTGCTGGTGTGGAACACCCGGTCGAGCACCGGCGCGATGTCCTTCTCGGACGTCGTGAAGCCCGGCACCTCGGCGTTGGTGGAGTCGGTGAGGAAGAGGTCGACCCCCTCCTCCCCCAGCCGCGCGAAGGCACGAAGGTCGGTGATCCGGCCGTCCAGAGGCAGCTGGTCCATCTTGAAGTCGCCGGTGTGCAGCACCATCCCGGCCGGCGTACGGATCGCGACCGCGAGCGCGTCGGGGATCGAGTGGTTGACCGCCACGAACTCCAGGTCGAACGGACCGAACGAGACCCGGTCGCCCTCGGAGACGATGTGCTGGTCCGTGTCCCTGATCCGGTGCTCGCGCAGCTTGGAGCCGAGCAGCGCGAGGGTCAGCTGCGAGCCGACCAGCGGGACGTCGCTCCGCTCGCGCAGCAGGTACGGCGCGGCCCCGATGTGATCCTCGTGGCCGTGGGTCAGGACCAGCGCCTCGACGTCGCCGAGCCGGTCGCGGATGGCATCGAAGTCCGGGAGGATCAGGTCGACGCCGGGGTGGTGCTCTTCGGGGAAGAGCACGCCGCAGTCGACGATCAGCAGCCGCCCGTCGTACTCGAAGACGGTCATGTTGCGACCGATCTCGCCCAGACCGCCGAGCGCGATGACGCGCAGACCACCCTGCTTCAGCCTCGGAGGTGAGGACAGCTCGGGGTGGGGATGACTCATCCGGGGTCCCCGACGTGGCGGGAGGGTAGCGAGCGGTTCGGTTGGGTGGTCACGGCAGGATGCCAGCACTTTCGAGTGAGGTGCGGAGGGCGGAGAGCTCGGTGTCGTCGAGCTCGAGCAGCGGGAGCCGCACACGCCGGTTGTCGAGGACGCCCACGAGCTGGAGGGCGGCCTTCGCGGTTGTCGCGCCGTAGTTGCCGACCCCCATGATGCCGTGGATCGCGGGCAGCAGGCTGTGGTAGATCTCCTGCGCCCGGTCGAGGTCACCGGAGGCGACCGCCTCGACCATCGCGAGGTGCTGGTCGCCGCACACGTGCCCGACCACCGAGATCAGGCCGACGCCACCGTGCGCCAGCCAGGCCAGGTTGGCCGCGTCGTCACCGGAGTAGACGGCGAGGGCGAGGTCGCGGATCAGGCGGATGCCTTGGGCCAGGTCGCCCGCGGCCTCCTTGACCGCGACCACGTTGTCGATGGCCGCGGCGCGCTCGTAGGTCTCCCAGCCGATCCGGACACCGGTGCGACCCGGCACGTCGTAGAGCAGCACGGGGAGGTCGGTCGCGCCGGCCACTGCCTGGAAGTGGGCGAGCACCCCGCCCTGGGAAGGCTTGGAGTAGTACGGCGTCACCACCATCACGCCGGCCGCACCGAGCTTGGCGGCCTGCTCGGTCAGCTCCAGCGAGTGCGCCGTGCTGTTGGTGCCGACGCCGGCCACGACCGCGAGCCGGTCGCCCACGGCGTCGACGACGGCGCGAAGCAGCTCGCCGTCCTCGGCGACGGACGTGGTCGGCGACTCGCCCGTGGTGCCGGAGACCACGAGGCCGTCGTGTCCGTGGTCAGCAAGGTGCGTCGCGACGGCCTGAGCGGCGTCGAGGTCCAGTGATCCGTCGGCCGCGAACGGCGTCACCATCGCGGCCAGCACCCGGCCGAACGGGGCGGGAGGAAGACTCATGCTGTTCAGGCTATCGGTTCCGGGCGCCCCCACCGCCCATCTTGTGGCGGTGAGGCGACCGGCAGTCGCCGGTCAGCCGGGGCCGCCGTGGGGGGCGATCCGCGAGAGCCAGACGAACTCGAACGGCACGTCGGCGTGCAGGTGCGGCTCGCGGCGGGTCTCGGTCCACTCCGCATGGTCGAAGTCCGGGTAGAACGTGTCGCCCTCGGGCGAGAGGTGCACCTCGGTGAGGACCTGCTCCTCGGCCCCGGCGGCGAGCGCGCTCGCGTAGACCTGGGCGCCACCGAGCACCATCAGCGGCCGGTTGGCGTGCTCAGAGGTCCGTGCCACCTCCAGTGCGGTCGCAATGTCGTGGGCGACGCCGACGCCGGCGCCACGCCACCCCCGGTCGCGCGTCAGCACGATCGTGGTGCAGTCCGGCATCGGCCCGCCGATCTCGTCGTACGTCGTGCGTCCGAGGAGGACCGCGTGGTGGCGCACGGTGCGCAGGTAGTGCTCGGTGTCCTCGGGGATGTCCCACGGCAGCGCGCCACCGCTCGCGATCACGCCATTGTCGGCGACCGCGGCCACGAGCACCATGCGCACCGGGCGGTCGGCGGTCATGCCCGCTCCAGCCAGACCCGCTCCCAGGGCGGCTCGGCGTCCAGGTGCTGCTCCCGCCGGGTCTCGGTCCACATCGAGCGGTCGAAGTCCGGGTAGCGCACGTCGCCCTCCGGACGCAGGTGCACCTCGCTGAGCACCTGGGCGTGGGCGACCGGGAGCGCTGCGGCGTACACCTTCGCGCCGCCGGCGACCATCACATCGCCCTCGAGGTCCTCGGCGAGTGCGAGCGCCTCGTGCAGCGAGTGCGCGACGAGCACGCCCACGGCACGCCACTCCTGGTCGCGGGTCAGCACGACGGTGGTGCGGCCGGGGAGCGGGCGGCCGATGGTGTCGTACGTGGTGCGACCCATGAGCAGCACCTGACCCGTCGTCAGCTGCTTGAACCCGGCCTGCTCGCCGGGCACGTGCCACGGGATGCCGGTCCCGTCGCCGATCACGCCGTTGTCGGCCACTGCGGCGACCAGCACGATCCGCCGGTCGTGTCCGTCGAGTCCCGTCATACGGCGATGGGCGCCTTGATCCCCGGGTGCGGGTCGTAGCCGTCGACCCGGATGTGCTCGAGGTCGAACGTGTCCAGCTCGGTGACGGCAGGGTCGAGCCACAGCGTCGGCAGCGTGCGCGGAGCGCGGGTCAGCTGGAGTCTGGCCTGCTCGGTGTGGTTGGAGTAGAGGTGCGCGTCACCGAGCGTGTGCACGAAGTCACCGACGGCGAGTCCGGTCACCTGCGCGACCATCTGCGTGAGCAGCGCGTAGGACGCGATGTTGAAGGGAACACCGAGGAAGACGTCGGCCGAGCGCTGGTAGAGCTGGCAGCTGAGCCGGCCGCCGGCGACGTAGAACTGGAACATCGTGTGGCACGGCGCCAGCGCCATGTCGGGGATGTCGGCGACGTTCCACGCGGAGACGATGTGTCGGCGCGAGTCGGGGTCGCGGCGGATCTGGTCGACCACCTGCGCGACCTGGTCGACGTGACGGCCGTCTGGGGCCGGCCACGAGCGCCACTGGTAGCCATAGATCGGCCCCAGGTCGCCCTGCTCGTCGGCCCACTCGTCCCAGATCGAGACGCCGCGGTCCTGCAGCCACTTCACGTTGGTGTCGCCGCGGAGGAACCAGAGGAGCTCGGCGAAGACCGAGCGCGTGTGGACCTTCTTGGTCGTGACCAGCGGGAAGCCCGCGGCGAGGTCGAACCGCATCTGGTGCCCGAAGACGCTGCGGGTGCCGGTGCCGGTGCGGTCGCCCTTCTCGACGCCCTCGTCGAGGATCCGCGTGAGGAGGTCGAGGTACTGCTGCACGCTGCGACCCTACCTCCGCGCCCGGACACCCGGGCGGACGCTTCGCCGCACGTCGAAGCGTCACGGGAGGAGAATCGCAGACATGAAACCGACTGCCGAGCTCGATGTCTCGGCCGCGGCGCACCTGTTCGCCGACCGCTCGCGCTCGCGCGTGGTCCGGGCCCTGATGGATGGCCGGGCGCTGCCGGCCAGCCGACTCGCCGAAGAGGCATCGGTCTCGCCGCAGACGATCAGCTCGCACCTGGCCCAGCTGCTCGATGCCGGGTTCGTGACCGTCGAGCAGTCCGGCCGGCACCGCTACTACGCGCTGGCCGGCCCCGAGGTGGCCGACGCCTTCGAGGCACTGGGGCGGCTCGGCACGCCGGAACCGGTGACCTCCCTGCGTCAGGGCACCCGCGCGCAGCGGCTGCGGAGCGCGCGCACCTGCTACGACCACCTGGCCGGGCGGTACGGCGTCGCGGTCACCCAGCACCTGCTCGACCGAGGCGCCCTGGTCCGCGACGATGCGACGGCCGGGGTGTGCCCGCGTGCCGACGACGCGTACTCCTCCCCCGTCCGCTCCCACCCCTACGCACTCGGCCCGCGCGCCGGCGACGTGCTCGGCGCGTGGGGCGTCGACCTCGGCGCTGTCGAGGACGAGCGCCGGGAGACGCTGCGCTTCTGCATGGACTGGACCGAGCAGCGGCATCACCTCGCCGGCGCGCTGGGCGCCGCGGTGCTCCTGGCCTTCCTCGACCGGGGCTGGGTGGCCGAGGGTCGCCGACCCCGGGAGCTGACGGTGACGGCGGCCGGCGAGCGGTTGCTGGCTGGGTAGACCTGTCAGGCTCTCCCTGTGCTGGTCGGACTGGTGTGCGCGCTCGGCGCCGCGCTGCTGTACGGCGCCGCCGCGGTCGGGCAGGCGGTCGCCTCGCGGCGGCTGCCGCCTGCGGAGGACGGTTTCGTCCGACTCACGCTCGCGGCGCTCCGCGACCGGTTGATGCTGGTGGTGATCGCGTCCTACCTCGTGGGGGCGGCCTTGCACCTGGCCGCGATCGAGCTGACCCCGCTGTACCTCGCCCAGGCCGGGATCGCGGCGTCACTGCCCGTGACGGCGCTCGTGGCCGCGGTGTACCTCCGTGAGCGGCTCACCCCGTTGGACTGGGCCGCGATTCTCGCCACCGGCGTCGGGATCGCGCTGCTCGCCGTCGCTGCCGGCGACGCCGGCAGCGGTGACCACGAGCCCTCGTTCGTGGTCGGCCTGTACGTCGGCCTGGCACTGGTCTTCGCGCTCGGCCTCGCCGCCTACCGGACGGACGGGACCTGGAGCGGCGCGACGCTGGGGTTGCTGGCTGGTGTGGCGTACGCCGGCACCACGCTTGCCGCCCGCGCCATCCCCGACGGGTCGCTCCGCACGGTCGCCCTGGTGGTCGTTCTGTGCGTGTTCGGCGTGCTCGGCTTCTGGCTGTACTCGTTCGCGATGCAGCGCGTTGCGGTGACCGGCGCCACGGCGCCCCTGATCCTCGCCGAGACCGTGGTGCCGGCCGGCGTCGGCATCGCGCTGCTCGGCGACACGGTTCCGGCCGGGTCGTGGCCGCTGCTGGCTGTGGCACTGGCGCTGGCCATGGGCGGCGCCGTGTGGCTCTCGGGGTTCGAGGCCCGCGTCGAGGGGCGTGTGGCCACCGACGCCGGCGCCTGAGCCGGCTGGTTGGATGGCGTCATGCCATTCAGTGCAGCGGGCGGGGCGCAGGCCGACGTCTCCTGCCGGATCGCCTGGGCCGACGACTCCGAGGCGATCGCGGGTGTCCAGGTGCGCGCCTGGCGCACGTCGTACGAGGGGCTTCTGCCCGCGGAGCTCCTGGACTCCCTCGACCGCGACGCGCTCGCCGCGGGCTGGCGCACCTCGCTCGTGCAGCCGGCCGAGGCGCGGCAACGGGTGCTGGTCGCCCTGGAGCGCAACACGGTCACCGGCTTCGCGCTGACCTCACCCGCGGTCGACCCGGACGCCGACCCGAGCTCCCAGGGGGAGGTCGCCGACCTGACCGTCGACCCCGAGCGCCGCGGCCAGGGTCACGCCTCACGGCTGATGCAGGCGTGCGTCGACACCCTTGTCGCAGACGGGTTCACCACCGCCGTGACCTGGGTCAACGCCGGCGACGACGACCTGCGGGGCTTCCTGGTCGAGGCCGGCTGGGCGCCCGACGGCGCCCACCGCGAGCTCGACCTTCGCGGCGACGGCGAGGTCACTGTCAAGCAGATACGGCTCCACACAGCCATCGCATGATCGACCGCCGCATCGCGCGCGACGGGATCGCGATCGGGGTCGCATCGGGCGCGTACGGCGTGTCCTTCGGCGCGATCTCGGTCACCTCGGGCCTCAGCCTGTGGCAGACCTGCGTGCTGTCGCTGCTGGTCTTCACGGGCGCCAGCCAGTTCGCGCTGGTGGGCGTGCTGGGGGCGGGTGGTTCCGGGCTGTCCGGCGCCGCCACCGGACTGCTGCTCGGCTCGCGCAACACACTCTACGGACTGCGGCTGGCGCCGCTCCTCGACTTCAGTGGTGTGCGACGGCTGACCGCCGCGCACCTGGTGCTCGACGAGTCGACCGCGATGGCGATCAACCGGGACACCCGGGAGACCGCCAGGGCCGGCTTCCTCTGGACCGGTGGTGCGGTGTTCGTGCTGTGGAACCTCGCCACGCTGCTCGGGGCGGTGGCCGGCGACCGGATCGGCGATCCCCGCACCTACGGCCTGGACGCCGCGGTGGGCGGCGCTTTCCTCGCGCTGCTGTGGCCCCGGCTGCGCGACCCGCGCAACCGCGTGGTGGCGGCACTCGGCGCCGCGCTGGCACTGTGCCTGGTGCCGCTGACCCCGGCCGGGGTGCCGGTGCTCGCCGCCGGCGTGGTCGCGCTCGGGATGGGCCTGCTCACCCGTGACGCCGTCGACCCGACCGAGCTGCCCAGCGAGAGCGACCTGCCGTGATCTGGGCCGCCGTGCTGGTCTGCGGGATCGGCTGCTACCTGCTCAAGCTCGCCGGGCTCTCCGTGCCGCCGAAGGTGCTGGAGCACCCCGTGGTCGAGCGCATCGCCGACCTGATGCCGGTGGCGCTGCTGGCTGCCCTGATCGCCGTGCAGGTGTTCTCCTCCCCCGGCGACGACGGCCCGCACCTCGTCGTGGACGCCCGTCTCGCCGGACTCGGCGCCGCAGTGGTCGCTCTGCTGCTGCGGGCACCGTTCATCGTCGTCGTGTTCGTGGCCGCAGCGACGGCGGCCCTGCTCCGGCTGCTCTGAGCCGGCGCAGGGCCGCGGCACTGTCGGTCGGTCAGGCCGGCTGCTGCACCCCTCCCAGCACGGCGAGCACGTCGTCCACCGTGGTCGCCGCCTCGAGCCGGGCGACCTGCTCGGAGTCGAGGAAGACCTCTGCGATCTGGCCGAGCAGCTTGAGGTGGTCGTTGCCACCGGCGGCGATGCCGACGACGAACTTGACCTCCTTGCCCTTCCAGTCCACCCCGTCGGGGTAGCGCACGAACGAGATCGCCGTCTTGCGGATCGCCGGCTTCGCCTCGTTGGTGCCGTGCGGGATCGCGAGCAGGTTGCCCATGTAGGTGGACACCGACTCCTCCCGCGTGTGCATCGCGTCGACGTACGACGGCTCGACCGCACCCGCGGCCACGAGCAGCTCACCGGCGCGGGTGATCGCTGCATCCCGGCCGCCTCCCGACCCGTCGAGCACGATCGACTCCCGGCTGAGCAGGTCGGAGCCGACTCCGTTCGTCGCCGTGGCTGCCGGAGCGGCGTGCCCACCGCCGGTGGCCGCGCCGCCGCCGTTGACCTGCTCGAGCAGCTCGACGATCTCGTCGTACTTCGGGCTGTTCATGAAGTTCTCCACCGACACGTGGACTGCCGAACCCGTCTTCTGCCGCGCCCGGTCGGTCAGGTCCTGGTGGGTCACCACCAGGTCGAAGGTGTCGGTCAGGTTGGAGATCGCCTTGTTCACCACGGTGACGTCGCTGAACCCGGCGGCGTGGACCTTCTTGCGGAGCACCGAGGCACCCATCGCCGAGGACCCCATGCCGGCGTCGCACGCGAACACGATCGACTCGATCGGACCATCGTGCCCCTGGGGCGAGCCGACGAGGGCACCCGTGACCGACGACTTCTTGCCCTTCCGGGCCTCCATGTCGGCCGCGGCCGCGGCGAGGTCGCCCTCGTCGATGCCCCGGTCGAGCCTGAGCAGGAACGCCGCCACCGTGAACGAGACGGCGGCCGCGAAGATCACTGACAGCGTGACTCCGAGCAGGCTGCTCGGGGGCGCCTGGGTCCACACCGCGATGATCGAGCCGGGTGCCGCGGGGGCCCGCAGTCCGGAGTCGAACGTGACGTTGGTGGCCACACCGGTCATGCCGCCGAGGATCACCGCGAGGACCGTCTTGGGCTTCATCAGCACGTAGGGGAAGTAGATCTCGTGGATGCCGCCGAAGAACTGGATCACCAGGGCCCCGGGAGCCGACGACTTGGCGATCCCCTTGCCGAAGATGGCGAAGGCAAGCAGCAGACCCGCGCCGGGGCCGGGGTTGGCCTCCAGCAGGAACAGGACCGACTGGCCGTTCTGGGCGGCCTGGGACGTGCCCAGCGGGGTCAGGATGCCGTGGTTGATGGCGTTGTTGAGGAACAGGATCTTCGCCGGCTCGATGAAGATCGAGGTCAGCGGCAGCAGGTGGTTGTTGACCAGGGTGTTCACGACGTTCGAGGCCAGCTCGCTGAACTTGTCGACGAAGGGCCCGGCGATCGTGAAGCCGAGAATCGCGAGGAAGCCACCCCAGATGCCGGCCGAGAAGTTGTTGACCAGCATCTCGAAGCCGGGGCGGATCTTGCCCTCCCACAGCGCGTCGAGCTTCTTCATCGACCAGCCGCCGAGCGGCCCCATGACCATCGCGCCGAGGAACATCGGCACGCTGGCACCGGTGATGGCGCCGATCGTTGCGATCGCCCCCACGACACCGCCTCGGATGTTGTCGTCGTACATCATCCGGCCGCCGGTGTAGCCGATCAGGAGTGGCAGCAGATAGGTGATCATCGGCCCGACGATGCCGGTGCCGTCCGCACCCTTGCCCCAGGCGCCGAGGTGCTCGATGATCCCGTAGCCGCCGTCATAGCCGACCCAGCCCCCTATGAGGGTGACCCATCCGGTCTCGATGAACAGGGCCGTGATCAGGCCCCAGGCGATGAACGCGGCGATGTTGGGCAGGACCATGTTCGACAGGAACGTGCCGAACCGCTGGACGTGGATCCGCATGCCACCACGGCTGGTGGGCGTCTCTGTTGTTGTGGCCATGGAAGACCTTCCTCGTACGCGGGAGTTGTGACACCGGTCACGGATATCTTTGATTGCGTTTATATCGAGTCGAATCAGGCTGCGTCAAGCCCTAAAGCCCACATATTCGAAGAGACATCCACGCAAACGGGGGTGTAGGGTGGCTCGCATCGGACCGTCGATCGTGCATCAGGAGGAGAAGAACATGAAGGCCCTGCGCTTCTACGCCCCGGAGGACGTCCGCCTGGAGGAGGTGCCGGAGCCCACGTGCGGCCCCGACGAGGTCAAGCTGCGAGTGCGCAACTGCTCGACCTGCGGCACCGATGTGAAGATCCTGCACAACGGCCACCAGAACCTCACTCCCCCGCGCACCATCGGCCACGAGATCGCCGGCGAGGTGGTCGAGGTCGGCGCCGACGTCAACGCGACGTACGGCGCGAGCTGGGAGGTCGGCGACCGGGCCCAGGTGATCGCCGCGGTGCCGTGCGGCGACTGCTACGAGTGCAACAAGGGCTGGATGGCGGTGTGCCAGAACCAGACCTCGGTCGGCTACCAGTACGACGGCGGCTTCGCGGAGTACATGATCGTGCCGAAGCAGGTGCTCAAGGTCGACGGGCTCAACCGGATCCCGGACAACGTGGGCTACGACGAGGCCTCGGCCGCGGAGCCGTTCGCGTGCGCGATCAACGCCCAGGAGCTGCTCGGCATCGAGGCGGGTGACACCGTCGTCGTCTTCGGCGCCGGCCCGATCGGGTGCATGCACATCCGGATCGCGCGCGGCGTGCACAACGCCGGCAAGGTGTTCCTGATCGACGTCAACAACGACCGGCTCAAGATGTCGGCCGACGCCGTCTCCCCCGACGAGACCATCAACGGCGCCGAGGTCGACGTCGTCGAGCGGGTCATGGAGCTGACCGGCGGACGGGGCGCGGACGTGATCATCACCGCGACCGCCGCCAACGTGACGCAGGAGCAGGCGATCGCGATGGCCGCCCGCAACGGCCGGATCTCGTTCTTCGGCGGGCTGCCGAAGACCGACCCGACGATCACCTGCGACTCCAACGTGGTGCACTACCGGCAGCTGCACATCCACGGCGCCAACGGCTCGGCCCCCGAGCACAACAAGCGGGCGCTGGAGTACATCTCCACCGGTCAAGTGCCGGTCAAGGACCTGATCACCGAGCACATCCCGCTCGAGCGCGCGCTCGACGCCTTCCGGATCGTCCAGAACGGCGAGGCGATCAAGGTCACCGTCGAACCGTAGGTCGACGGAGTCGACAAACGGTTCAACAGACGGGGAGGTTGAGGAGGCTCGGCTCAGACCGAGCGCAGCGAGGGGCGAGCGAGCCGTCTCGAAACCCCGTGGGACGGTCTCGACCGGCTCGACCACCGGGAACGCACGAAGGCCCGCATCCGGTGAGGGATGCGGGCCTTCTGCGGCCCGGCCAAAGGGGATCCTCGGAGGAAGGTCACCGTTCGCCCGGACCGGAACAAGGAGCCCGTGTGCCCAGCACGGCCTCCTCGGACGTGCCGAGAAAGTAGTCACCGACACGATGACCGCTCCGCAGGGATTTGAAAAGTTCAGGTCTGTGCCCTGCAGGAGTGTGCAGAAGGAACCGGTCGCTGTACGCCGGGACTGGCTCGACGTCAGTCCAGGTCGAGGAAGCTCTCGAGACCGACGGTGAGGCCCGGGGTGGTGCCGATCCGGCGCAGGGCCAGCAGCACGCCGGGGGTGAACGAGACCCGGTCGAGCGAGTCGTGCCGGATGGTGAGCGTCTCCCCCACGCCCCCGAGCACGACCTCCTGGTGGGCGACCAGCCCACGGACCCGCAGGCCGTGCACCCGCACCCCGTCGACGTCCGCACCGCGTGCCCCGTCGAGCCCGGTGTTCGTGGCGTCGGGCATCGCGCCCAGTCCCGCCTCGCGGCGGGCGTCGGCGATCAGCTGCGCCGTACGACGGGCAGTCCCAGACGGCGCGTCGACCTTGTCCGGGTGGTGGAGCTCCACGATCTCGGCGGACTCGTAGAACCGGGCCGCCTCGGCCGCGAAGCGCATCATCAGTACCGCGCCGACCGAGAAGTTCGGCGCGACCAGCACACCCGTGAGCCCGTCGCCGAGCCAGCCGCGCACCCGGGCGAGCCTCGCGTCGTCGAAGCCGGTGGTGCCCACGACCGCGTGGATCCCGTGCTCGATGCAGAACTCGAGGTTGTCCATGACCACGCCCGGGTGGGTGAAGTCGACGACCGCCTCGGCCCCTTGCTCGAGCAACCCGGCGATGTCGTCGTCCGCGTCGATCTCCGCGACCAGCGCCAGGTCGGCGGCTGCCTCCACCGCCACGCACACCTCGCGCCCGACCTTGCCGCGCGCGCCCAGGACGCCGACCTTGAGTTGGCTCACGGGGTCAGCCTAGAGGGAGGGTCGGAGGTGGCCGCGAAGCCCGCATTTGCGTTGTTGTGGGGATCGCGCACGGCGAACCGGCCCCGGCAAGCACGCAAATGCGAGGTTCGCGGGCGGACCAGCCACCAGCCCCCCTCACACCACCCCGACCGCGCACCAGGCGGCGGCGTCGACGTCGAAGGGGGGTGCGGGCAGCAGCGAGGCGCAGTGGGCGCGGAGCCGCTCGCGGGCGGCGGGCTCGAGGGCGGCGACGTGGGCACCGGCCGGGCCGACGCCGTACGTGTAGGGCTCCCACCACTCCTCGAACGAGCCGAACCTGCTGGTCACGGCGATCCGGTCGCCGGTCACCTCGCGCAGGCCGGCCGCGCGGAGCAGCGAGACCAGGTGGCCCTTCCGGGTGCCCGCGCGCAGGCCCTCACCGGGGTGTGCCGGGTCGAGGTCCTGTACGGCGTCCCAGAACGTGGTCAGCGGCCCGGTGCGGCCCTCGTAGTCCCACACGTTGGCGGCCACCCGGCCGCCCGGACGCGTCACGCGCGCCATCTCGCGCAGCCCGGCGACGGGGTCGGTCATGAAGTGCACGACGAGCTGGGCGAGCGCGAGGTCGACGCCATCGTCGGCGAAGGGCAGGTCCTCGGCCGGCGCGAGGCGTACGTCGAGCCCCGGGAGCCGGTCGCCCACCGCGGCCACGAACGGTGCCGACGGGTCGGCCGCCGCCACCTGGTCCACGCCGAGGACGTCGACGAGCACTGCGGTCAGCGCTCCCGGGCCGCACCCGACGTCGAGCGCCGTCCGTGCGGGCGCGATCCCGACGGCGTCGACGAACGCGACGGCGAGCGGCTCGGAGAAGCGCCCCATGAACCGGCCGTAGGCGTCGGCGGAGACATCGAAGGTCACCCTCCGAGCGTAGGCCTCAGGAGGGTCCGACGAGCGCCAGCGTCTCGTGGCCGCCGAACAGGTCGGCCGCGACCTCGTGGACGTCGGCCATGCTGACCCGGTCGATCCGGTCGAGGACCTCGTCGACACCGAGGATCCGCTCGTGGAACAGCTCGGACTCCCCCAGCCGCGACATCCGCGAGCCGGTGTCCTCGAGGCCGAGCACGAGCCCTCCGCGGAGCTGGCCCTTCGCGCGGACCACCTCCTCCTCGGTCAGCCCGTCACGGGCGACCTTGGCGAGCTCCTCGCGCGAGACCGCGAGCACGTCCTCGACCTTGGCCGGCAGGCAGCCCGCGGTCACGCCGACCATGCCCGCGTCGGAGTACGACGAGGCGAACGAGTAGACCGAGTACGCCAGGCCGCGGCGCTCGCGCACCTCCTGGAACAGCCGGGACGAAGTGCCGCCACCGAGCGCGGCGTTGAGCACGGCCAGGGTGTGCCGGCGCATGTCGGAGCGGGTGATCCCGCGCATCCCGAGCACCAGGTTGACCTGCTCCGAGGGACGTGACGTGCGCGCCTCACCCGACCGCAGCGGCCTGGGCCGGCCGGACGTCCGCGGCGGCTCGGGCCGGGCGTCGGTCGCGGCCAGGAAGTCGTGGCGCGCGAACGTCCGCTTGACCCGGCGTACGACGTCCGCGTGGTCGAGGTTGCCGGCGACCGCCACCGTGGTCCGCGGCGCGACGTAGCGACCGCGGTAGTAGCGGTTGATCTGCGTGCGGGAGAGGGCCCGGATGGTCTCCGGGCGGCCCGCGATCGGCTTGCCCAGCGGCGTGCCGGACCAGGCGTGCTCCGCGAACAGGTTGTGCACGACGTCCTCCGGGTCGTCGTCGTGCATCGCGATCTCGTCGAGGATCACCTCCCGCTCGGCCTCGACGTCGGCGGAGGTGACCAGCGACGAGGTGAGCATGTCGCCCAGCACGTCGATCGCCATCGGCAGGTCGTCGTCGAGCACCCGCGCGTGGTAGCAGGTGTACTCCTTGGCCGTATAGGCGTTGAACTCGCCGCCGACCGCGTCGAGGGACGCCGAGATCTCCATCGCGGAGCGCTCGGGCGTGCCCTTGAACAGCAGGTGCTCGAGGAAGTGCGAGGCGCCGGACAGCGCCGGCGTCTCGTCCCGCGAGCCGACCGCCACGAAGACCCCGACCGCCGCCGAGCGCACGCCCGGCAGGTTCTCGGTGACGACCCGCAGACCCCCGGGCAGGACGGTACGCCGGACGCGGCTGATCACCGCGCCGGCGTCGTCCTTCGTGCTCAGCAGGGTGCGGGTCGAGCCCGGCTTCTGCTCGTGCGCCGGCGGGACACCGGTCACTCCTCGGAGTCGCCCGACTCGGTGTCAGCGGCGTCGGCGTCGTCCTCGACGACCGGGATCAGTGACAGCTTGCCGCGGTCCTGGATCTCGGCGATCTCGACCTGGATCTTCTGGCCGACGGACAGCACGTCCTCGACCGCGTCGACCCGCTTGCCACCGGCGAGGGCGCGAAGCTTGCTGATGTGCAGCAGCCCGTCCTTGCCCGGCATCAGCGAGACGAACGCACCGAAGTTCGTGGTCTTGACCACGGTGCCGAGGTAGCGCTCGCCCACCTCGGGCATCGTCGGGTTGGCGATCTGGTTGACGGCCTGGCGCGCGGCCTCGGCCGCCTCGCCGTTGGTGGCACCGATGTAGATGGTGCCGTCGTCCTCGATCGTCAGCTGGGCGCCGGTGTCGTCCTGGATCTGGTTGATGACCTTGCCCTTGGGCCCGATCACCTCGCCGATCTTGTCCACCGGGATCGTGATCGTGATGATCCGCGGGGCGTGGACCGACATCTCCTCGGGCGCGTCGATGGCCTCTGCCATCACGTCGAGGATCGTCAGCCGGGCGTCCTTGGCCTGGGTCAGCGCACCGGCGAGAATCTCGGCGGGGATGCCGTCGAGCTTGGTGTCCAGCTGTAGCGCGGTGACGAACTCGCGGGTGCCGGCGACCTTGAAGTCCATGTCGCCGAAGGCGTCCTCGGCACCGAGGATGTCGGTCAGCGCGACGTACTGCGTCTCGCCGTCGACCTCACCGGAGATCAGGCCCATCGCGATGCCGGCGACTGGCGCCCGCAGCGGGACACCGGCCTGGAGCAGCGAGAGCGTCGAGGCGCAGACCGAGCCCATCGAGGTGGACCCGTTGGAGCCCATCGCCTCGGAGAGCTGACGGATCGCGTAGGGGAACTCCTCGCGCGTGGGCAGCACCGGCAGCACCGCACGCCGGGCCAGCGCGCCGTGGCCGACCTCGCGACGCTTGGGCGAGCCCACGCGGCCGGTCTCGCCGGTGGAGAACGGCGGGAAGACGTACTTGTGCATGTAGCGGCGGGCCTTCTCCGGCGACAGCGTGTCGAGCTTCTGCTCGAGGGTCAGCATGTTCAGCGTGGTGACACCCAGGATCTGGGTCTCGCCGCGCTCGAACAGCGCCGAGCCGTGCACGCGCGGGATCACCTCGACCTCTGCGGACAGGGTGCGGATGTCGGTGAGCCCGCGGCCGTCGATGCGGACCTTGTCGCGCAGGACGCGCTCGCGGACCAGCGACTTGTTCAGCGACCGGAAGGCGGCGCCGAGCTCCTTCTCGCGACCCTCGAACTTGGCACCGAGGGTCTCCAGGACGGAGGTCTTGATCTCGTCGAGGCGCGTCTCGCGCTCCTGCTTGCCGGCGATGGTCAGCGCCGGGGCAAGGTCGGCGCGGGCGGCGTCCTCGACGGCGGCGTAGACGTCGTCCTCGTAGTCGAGGAAGACCGGGAAGTCCTGCACCGGCTTGGCGGCCTCGCGGGCCAGCTCGGCCTGGGCCTCGCACAGCTGCTTGATGAACGGCTTGGCGGCGTCGAGGCCACCCGCCACGATCTCCTCGGTGGGCGCCTGCGCACCGGCGCGGACCAGGTTCCAGGTCTGCTCGGTGGCCTCGGCCTCGACCATCATGATCGCGACGTCGCCGGTCTCGGTGACGCGGCCGGCCACGACCATGTCGAAGACGGCGTCCTCGAGCTGGCTGTGCGTCGGGAACGCGACCCACTGGCCGTCGATCAGCGCGACACGGGTGCCGCCGACCGGACCGGAGAACGGCAGGCCGGAGAGCTGGGTGGACAGCGACGCGGCGTTGATCGCGAGCACGTCGTAGGGGTTGTCGGGGTCCAGCGCCAGGACCGTGATCACGACCTGGACCTCGTTGCGCAGGCCCTTCTTGAACGTCGGACGCAGCGGCCGGTCGATCAGCCGGCAGGTGAGGATCGCGTCCTCGCCGGGACGACCCTCGCTGCGGAAGAACGAGCCGGGGATCTGGCCCACGGCGTACATCCGCTCCTCGACGTCGATCGTGAGCGGGAAGAAGTCGAACTGGTCCTTGGGCTGCTTGCCGGCCGTGGTGGCCGAGAGCAGCATCGTCTCGTCGTCGAGGTAGGCGGTCACCGAGCCGGCGGCCTGCCGGGCGAGGAGCCCGGTCTCGAACTTGACGGTGCGGGTGCCGAACTTGCCGTTGTCGAGAACGGTCTCGACAGCAGTGATCTCGTCAGTCAAAGGTTTCTCTTTCGTTCGCGGAGTGATCCGCGAGGGCGCCTCGGGGGCGCTGCACCACGTGAGGCGGTGCGCTGGGCCAGCGAGGTGGCCGGTCTTCGATCGAGGCTCGCGGGACATCGACGGCTGCTGAGCCTGTCGACACCCCGAGGGCCACTACCGGAGACCGGGCCAGTCGTCCGCGGGTCACTCCTGTTGGTGTGTTTTCAGTTGTAGGTCTGTGGCTTCGAGACTAGCGAAAGGGCGACCCAGCACGAGGCGGGCCGCCCTTCCGAGGTCATCGACGCAGGCCGAGGCGCTGCACGATCGAGCGGTAGCGCTCGATGTCGGTCTTCTGGAGGTAGTTGAGCAGTCGGCGACGCTGGCCCACGAGGAGCAGCAGCCCGCGACGGCTGTGGTGGTCGTGCTTGTGCTGCTTGAGGTGCTCGGTCAGGTGACTGATCCGGAAGCTCAGCAGCGCAACCTGGACCTCGGGCGAGCCCGTGTCGTTGGCGTCGGTGCCGTACTCGGCGATGATCTTCTTCTTGGTCTCCGCGTCGGTTCCGATCGACATGCGGGCTCCTTCCGATCCCCGTCAGGGGTTCCGTCGCTGCGCGGCGCGCCGGGGCCTGTCCACCCGGGCACTCTGGATCCGCGGCCGTTCCACGGCAGGTGTGCGTGATTGTCCTACGTCGCCCGAAAGGGCAACCGTCCAAGGTTATCAGCGCACCCCGCCGGACCCGAAATCCGCGAAACGGACCCCGGGGCGCTCGGGACGCGGCTCAGACCGCCGGGGGAGGCGGCGGGTCGGACTCCGTGCGGCGCTCGGTGGTGGCCTGCCGGCCCTCGGCGTCGGTGGTGGTCGCCACCGTCGTCTGCCGACGCCGCGCGTTGAGCTGGACCGCGGTCAGCGCGATCACGGCGATGCCGCCGACCACGAGGATCCAGCCGATCACGTGGATGTCGAGGCCGGCGACGTCGAACTCGACCGCCAGCGCGAGGATCAGCCCGATCACGAGGAGCGCGACCCCTAGTCCATATCCCATGCCGAAGACGCTACCGCGTGCCGGCGCCGGAACCACGCTCCTGCGTGGACTCCTTTGGGGTGGGCTTCGGGTCCTGGACGAGAGTGCTGGCCTCGATCCCGGGCAGCCTCACGGGCGTCACGGCTGCCAGGGGCAGCTTGAGAGTGGGCGGGTTGACGTCGTCGAACGCATCGGCGCTTCGGCTCGGGCCGTCCTGCGTGCGCTCCGGCATCGGGAAGGCGTTCCACACCGACGACCCCCCGTTTCGCCAGGGGTAGCGGACGACGAAGCGCTCGCTGGTGTCGAGGAGGTCGGGATCGCGGGTGACCAGCACCGGCTCCCCGCGCTCGTCGTAGAGCTGGACCCCGGTGAGCGGCTGGCCCTCGGCGTCGTAGGGGTAGATGTTCTCCACGAAGGAGCCGTCCGGGCGCTGGACGCCGGTAGCCGGCAGTGTCTGGTGGACCGGCTCCGAGTAGGACGTCGCGTAGCTCGTGCGGGCGTCGAGCTCGTTGAGCACCAGCGGTCCGAGCACGAGCACGAACAGGTTGAGGCCGAGCAGCACCACGCGGGCGCCCACTGAGCTGCGAACGCGAGTGCCGGGCCAGAGCCGACCACGCCCGACCTGCACGCTGGCCACCACCGCGAGCACGGTCAGCACCAGTCCAAGGCTCCCGACGCGCGGCACGTACGCGTAGGGAGCGCCACCGAACCACAGGTCGAGCAGCTCGACCGCGACCCAGGCGCGCGCCACCCACCACAGTGGACGCAGGGTCTGCACGAACTCCCACGGCCGTCCGGGCAGGCCGCCCACGGCGCGGTCCCAGCGTGCGTGCGAGGCGTCCAGCTGCCGCGCGACGCGCTCCCCCAGTGGCCGCCCGTGCCCGGCCACGCGGACCGTCACCGGGTCGAGCCCGGCCGCGGCGCGGAGCTCCCGCGTGTAGGCGTCGGGGTCGCCGAGCGCCTCGGGCCCGGCCTCCGCGACCAGGTCGCAGAGATCCGCCTCCAGCCCGTCGGTGAGCTCTTGCCGTTCCTCCGGCGGCAGGTCGGCAAGCCGCGCCCGCACCTCGGCCACGAAGGCGGCGACCTCGGGACGGGCGTCCAGGTTCACCGGCATCGTCTCGTTCATCACGCTGCTCCGTTCAGAAGGTTGCCCACGGTGGTGGCGAAGTGGTCCCAGTCGTCGCGCTGCCGCTTGAGCTGCGCGCGGCCGGTCGGGGTGATCCCGTAGTACTTGCGGTGCGGCCCGGAGTCCGACGGCACGACGTACGACGTGAGCGCTCCCCCGCCGTAGAGCCGACGGAGAGTGCCGTAGACGGACGCGTCGCCGACGTCGTCGAGCCCGCGGGCGCGCAGCCGCCGGAGGATGTCATAGCCGTAGCCGTCCTCGTCGTCGACCACAGCGAGGACCGCGACGTCGAGCACTCCCTTGAGGAGCTGCGTGGTATCCATGCACGACACGCTACTACGCAACGCGCAATAGTGTGTCATGTGCGACAGCAACCCGTGCGCCGAGTCTCAGCTGGTGCGGAGCTCTTCGAAGTCCTCGTAGCGGAACTCCCCGCTCACGGGCGCGCCCCCATGCACGGCGTCGTCCTCGCGCTGGCGCAGCTCGACGCGTCGGATCTTGCCGGAGATGGTCTTCGGCAGCTCCACGAACTCGAGCCGCCTTATCCGCAGGTACGGCGGCAGGTGGTCGCGCGCGAAGGCGAGGATCGCCAACGCCGTCTCGCGCGTCGGCTCGTGCCCGGCCGCGAGGGCGACGTACGCCTTGGGTACGGCGAGCCGGACCGGGTCGGGCGCCGGGACGATCGCCGCCTCGGCCACGGCGGGGTGCTCGATCAGGACCGACTCGAGCTCGAACGGGCTGACCTTGTAGTCACTGGCCTTGAACACGTCGTCGGTACGGCCCACGTAGGTGATGTAGCCGTCCTCGTCGCGGGAGACCAGGTCGCCGGTGTGGTAGAGACCGCCGGCCATCGCCTCGTCGTCGCGCACCCGGTCGCCCTGGTAGCCGGTCATCAGCGGCAGCGGGCGGCCCTGCTCGCCGCCGAGGTCCAGGCAGAGCTCGCCCTCGTCCGGCGCGACCTCGCCGGTGCCCGGGTCGACCAGCACCACGGGTATTCCCGGCAGCGGGCGGCCCATGGAGCCGGGCTTCACCGTCGCGCCCGGGGTGTTGCCAACGGCGGCCGTCATCTCGGTCTGGCCGTAGCCGTCGCGCAGCGTCAACCCCCACTGCTCCTGCACCTGCGTGATCACCTCGGGGTTCAGCGGCTCGCCGGCGCCGATCAGCTCGCGCAGCGACCCCGGGCCACCCGAGATGTCGGACTTGATCAGCATCCGCCAGACCGTCGGCGGCGCGCAGAACGTGGTGACCTTGTGCTCGTGCAGCCGTTGCACCAAAGCCTGGGCGTCGAACCGGGCGTAGTTCAGCACCACGATCGTCGCCTCCGCGATCCACGGTGCGAAGAAGCACGACCACGCGTGCTTGGCCCAGCCTGCGGAGGAGATGTTCAGGTGCACGTCGCCCGGGCGCACGCCGAGCCAGTACATGGTCGACAGGTGGCCGACGGGGTAGGAGACCTGCGTGTGCTCGACCAGCTTGGGCCGGCTCGTGGTGCCGGACGTGAAGTAGAGCAGCAGCCGGTCGCCGGGCGCTGTGCCGGCGTGGCCGACGCCGGCCGGGTCGGCGTCGTACCCGTCGGCGAAGGTGTGCCAGCCTCCCGCTTGGCCGTCGGTCGGGCCGACGCTGATCCGCGTGTAGTCGCCCGGTACGTCGGCGAACTTGCCCGTGTCCGCGGCGTCCACGATCACGTGCCGCGCCGCTCCCCGCGCGATCCGGTCGACCAGCTCGGCAGGTCCGACCGCGGTGGTGGTCGGCATCACGACCGCCCCGAGCCGCATCACCCCGAGCATCGACTCCCACAGCTCCACCCGGTTGCCGAGCATCACGATCACGGAGTCGCCGCGCTGGACCCCGAGACCGGCCAGCCATGCCGAGACCCCGAGGGAGCGTGCCCGCAGCTCGGCGAAGGTGTGGGCCGTGCTCGAGCCGTCCTCCTCGACCACCACCAGGGCCCGCTCGTCGTTGTCCTCGGAGACCACGTCGAACCAGTCGGACACCCAGTTGAACGGGTCCGGCATCTCCGGGAAGCGGAACTCCGCGACCGTGTCCTCGTAGCTCCGCGAGGTGTCCAGCAGCCAGTCGCGGGCTGCGCGGTAGGCGGCGGTGGCGTCGCTCATCACGGCTCCTTCATCGGGTGGACAGCATCTTCTCCAGCAGCGCGGGCACGACGTCAACACCGGTGACCTCGCCGACCTGGGCGCCGCTCTCCCGGGCGAGGTGCCGGGCCTCGTCCGCGTCGTCGCGCGGGGCGAGGATCACCAGCTCGTCGAGCGCCCGCGCGGCCGGTACCGCGTCGACCTCGTCGGTCGACCTGCAGTCGGACAGCAGCACCGTCACCCGGCGTGCGGCACGAGAGACCGCGAGCTGCGAAGCGGCCTCCGCGAGGGCACTGCTCACCGACGTCATTCCGTGCCCACGCAGCGCGAGCACGTCGCCCACGACCAGCGACGGGTCGCGGCTGCCGCGGAGCGGCTCGATCACGACCGCCCTCCGGGCGAAGGCGACCACCGCGTGCTCCCCCGGCGCCCGTACCAGGCAGGCCGCCGCGGTCACGGCGGCGGTGGCCAGCCGGGCGCCGGACATCGACCCCGACCGGTCGATCACCAGGCACACGGCCAGCTCCGGCCTGCCCCAGTCACGCGCGACGAGCTCGTCGAGGCCCGGCGGCCGCTGCTCGGCGTGCGCCGCGGCGACGGCGTCCATCGACGCGTCGAGGTCGAGCTCGCCGCCGAGGTGGGCGGGCACGGCGCGCGGCCGGCCGATACCGCGCCGTCGCACGGCGCCGGTGCGCGCACGGTCGAGGAGCAGCCGTGGCGCCAGCGCCCGCACCTGCCGCCGAAGCTCCTCGTCGGTGGCCGTCGACATCGCCACCAGCAGGGTGAGCGTGTCGTCCGGGTCGTCGGCGAGCGCTTGTTGCAGCGCGGCCCGGTCGAGCTCGCCCACCTCCGGGGACAGCTCGGCGAAGCGGGCGTTGCGCGAGAGCTGCGATCGCCCGGTGGTCGGCGTGCCCTGCGGTCGCTTCCGGTGCTCCGGGTCCGCCCCGGGTGGGGGTCCGCCCGCCCGGGGAGGCGGGCTCAGGGTTCCCCCGGCGCCCCCTCCCCCCGGTCGGGGTCGGTGCCGAACTCCTGCTCGTAGAGCTCGGCGACGACCTCCTCAGGCGTGCGGTTGCACGCCTCGTGCAGCTTGATCCGCCCGGTGAGCGCGGCCTTGGCGGCGATCAGGCCGACCTGCCAGTCGGTGGCCGGTACGCCGCGGAGGCCGGCCAGCTCCCGGGCCAGGCCGACCGCGTCGATGGCGCCACGCACGGACGCGCCGACCCGGATGTCGGCGTGGTCGCGCGTGGCCCGGACCATCCGCACCATCCGGTCGCGCCACTGCGGGTCGGGGTCGAGCGTGCGGGTCTCGACGATCTGCTGCTCGGCCCGCTCCGTCTGGTAGCCCATCGCGATCCGGCAGGTGCGGTCGTACAGCGCCGAGGAGATCCGGGCGGTGCCGACCGCGTCGTACGGGTTCATCGCCGCGACCAGCGCGAACCCCTGCGTGGCCGGCACCCGGCCCAGCCGGGGCACGGTGATCTCGGCCTCGGACATCACCGTGAGCAGCACGTTGAGCGTCTCCTCCGGCACCCGGTTGAGCTCCTCGACGTACAGCAGCCCGCCGCTGCGCATCGCCTCCAGCAGCGGGCCGTCGACGAAGATGTCGGGCCGGTAGCCCTTGGCGAGCACCATGGCCGGGTCGAAGTGCCCGACCAGGCGCGCGGGCGTCAGCTCGGCGTTGCCCTCGACCAGCACGAACGGCACCTGGTGGCCCGAGGCGACCTGCCGGAGAAGGGTCGACTTGCCGGTGCCGGGAGGCCCTTCGAGGACGACATGCGCGCCGCTGCGCAACGCCGCCTCGAGGAGCTCGGCCTCCTGGTCCCGGTCGATGACCTGTGGGGAGTCACCGCTCATGCGTGCTCGTGGACGACCACCCCACGCACGTTCTTCCCCGCAAGCAGGTCGTCGTAGCCCTCCTGCACCTGGTCGAGCGTGTAGGTGCGCGTGATGATCTCGTCGAGCTTGAGGTCACCGGACTGGTACAGCCCGAGGATCCTGGGGATGTCCGTGGTGGGGTTGCAGTCGCCGAACAGCGAGCCCTTGATCGTCTTGCGGTACAGGGTGAGAACGGTCCCGGGCAGCTGGATGTTCGGCTCCATGATCTTGTTCAGCCCGGTCAGGACGACGACGCCGCCCTTGCCCACCGCGTTGAACCCGTCGCCGACGATCTCGGCCGTCATCAGGTCGGGCGTCAGGATCGCGGAGTCGGCCATCTGGCCGCGGGTCAGGTCGGTGATCGCCTCGATCGCCTCGCCCGCCGTCGCGAACGCGTGGGTGGCGCCGAGCTCCATCGCCTTCTCGCGCTTGTTCTCCAGCGGGTCGACCGCGACCACGTGCTTCGCGCCGGCGTAGCGGGCTCCCTGCACCGCATTGATGCCGATGCCGCCGATCCCGGAGACCATGACGGTCTGGCCCGGCCGGACGTTGGCGGTGTTGACCGCCGAGCCCCACCCGGTGGGGACGCCGCAGCCGACGAGCACGGCCTTCTCCAGCGGGAGGTCGTCGTCGACCTTGACGCAGGAGTTCTGGTGGATCACGCCGTACTGGCTGAACGTGCCGAGCATGCACATCGCGCCGTATTCGCCACGCTTCCCGGTGTTCGGGAACCGCTCGCCCGGCAGGTAGCCCTCGAGGATGGTGGCGCCCATGTCGCAGATCGACTGCTGCCCGTTGGCGCAGTAGCGACAGGTGCCGCAGTTCGGGATGAACGAGCAGACCACGTGGTCCCCGGCCTTCACCCGCGTCACGCCCGGGCCGACCTCCTCGATGATCCCGGCCCCCTCGTGCCCGAGCACCATCGGCAGCCGGGCCTCCAGGTCGCCGTGGGCGACGTGCACGTCGGAGTGGCACAGGCCGGCGTGGGTGTAGCGGATCAGCACCTCGCCGTCCTGCGGCTTGTCGAGCTCCAGCTCCTCGATCTCGATCGGCTTGCCGGCCTCGTACACAACGGCTGCGCGGGTCTTCATGGGGCCTCCTGGCGATGTGGTTCCCTCCACAGTGCCACCGGCCGCAGCAGCCGCGGCCCCACCGATCGGGCAGGTGTAGCGGCGGGTGCGAGGATGCGGGCATGGCTCCCCGCACCGAGACCAGGCTCGGCGTCTGCAACCTCTGCGAGGCGATCTGCGGCCTTCAGCTCACCCTGACCGACGGCCGGGTCACGGGGGTGCGCGGCAACCCCGACGACCCGCTGTCACGTGGGCACATCTGTCCCAAGGGCGTTGCGATCGCCGACGTGTACGACGACCCCGACCGGCTGCGACGACCCGTCCGCCGCGTCGTGGACGCGGCCACCGGCGAGACCAGCTGGCAGCGGATCGGCTGGGACGAGGCGTACGACCTCGCCGCTGACGGTCTCGCCGCCGCGGTCAACAGGCACGGTCGGAACGCGCTCGGCATCTACCTCGGCAACCCCAACGCGCACAGCCTCGGCTCGCTCACCCACGGGGTCGCCCTGGTCAAGAGCTTCCGCACGCGCAACAAGTTCAGCGCGACGTCGGTCGACCAGCTGCCCCAGCAGTTCGTCGGCTGGCAGATGTTCGGTCACCAGCTCCTGCTGCCGATCCCGGACCTCGACCGGACGTCCTACTTCCTGGTGTTCGGTGGCAACCCGATGGCCTCCAACGGGTCACTGATGACCGCGCCCGACTTCCCGAACCGGCTGCGTGCGCTGAAGAAGCGCGGCGGCCGGATGGTCGTGGTCGACCCGCGCCGCACCGAGACCGCGAAGGTCGCCACGGAGCACCTGTTCGTGCGGCCGGGCAGCGACGCGTTCGTGCTGCTGGCGATGCTCAACGTGCTGTTCGACGAGGGGCTGGCCCGTCCGGCGTCGTACGTCAAGGGCGTCGACGCGGTGCGCGCCGCGATCGCGGACTTCACGCCCGAGCGCGCCGAGCGGCACAGTGGCATCGCCGCCGACGACGTACGACGGGTCGCGCGCGAGTTCGCCGGCGCCGACTCGGCCGCCGCCTACGGCCGGGTCGGGGTCTCCACGCAGGAGTTCGGCTCGGTCTGCCACTGGGCCGTCAACCTGCTCAATGTGCTCACCGGCAACCTCGACCGCGAGGGTGGCGCGATGTTCACCCGCCCGGCCATCGACATGGTCGGGCGCGGGCTGGTGGGCCGCGGGCACCACGACGTCTGGCGGAGCCGGGTGCGCGGGCTGTCGGAGTTCGGCGGCGAGCTCCCGGTATCCGTGCTCCGTGAGGAGATCGAGACGCCGGGCGAGGGCCAGATCAGGGCGTTGCTCACGCTGGCCGGCAACCCGGTGCTCTCGACCCCGGACGGGGCCGCACTCGACAGGGCGATGGCCGCGCTCGACTTCATGGTGGCAGTCGACATCTACGTCAACGAGACCACCCGCCACGCCGACGTGATCCTGCCGCCGACGACGGCGCTCGAGCGCGACCACTACGACCTGGTCTTCCACGTGTTCGCGGTGCGTGACACCGCACGGTTCACGCCCGCCGTGCTCCCGAAGGAGGCGGGCGCCCGGCACGACTGGGAGATCTACCGCGAGCTGGCGCTGCGCACCGACGCCCGGCTGGACACGAAGAAGTCGCTGAAGAAGCGGCTGCTCGAGCGGGCCAGGTTCCGGGTCAGCCCGACCGCGACCGTGACCGCGCTCCTCGCCACCTCGCGTCGTACGACGATGCGGGCACTGCGCGCCCGGCCCGAAGGCGTCGACCTCGGTCCGCTGACGCCCGGGCTCCTGCCGGAGCGGCTGCAGACGAAGGACCACCGGGTCGACGCCGCACCCGCGCTGGTGCTGGCCGACCTCGACCGGCTGCGCGCGGCGCCGGCACCTGTGGCGGGCGGGCTGACCCTGGTCGGGCGGCGGCACCAGCGCGACAACAACTCGTGGATGCACAACACGCAGCGGCTCACCGGGGGGCGCCCCCGGCACCACCTGCTCATGCACCCGGACGACCTCTCCGCACGTGGGCTCACCGACGGCGCGCTGGTGCGGGTGGCGTCGCGGGTCGGCGCGGTCGAGGTGAACGTGATCGCGACCGACGACATGATGCCTGGTGTGGTGTCCCTCCCCCACGGCTACGGGCACCGGGGCGTCGGCGTCCGGCTGGCCAACGCCCGCGGGGTGCCGGGTGTCTCGGTCAACGACCTCACCGACCCCGAGCGGGTCGACGTCAGCGGCAACGCCGCGTTCAGCGGCGTGCCCGTGACCGTCACCGCGGCAGGCTGAGGTACGCCGCCCGGACACCGAGCGCGCGGTCGAGCTCGTCCATCACGCTGGTGAAGAACTGTTCCCGGTAGGTCTCGTCGGTGACCACGACGACGGTGAAGTACAGGCCGGAGAACGCCGACAGGAACACCGCCACCTGCACCAGCTCCACGGAGACGTTGGGCAGCCAGCTGACGTGGTGGGTGTCGCTGCCCACCCAGGCCGCGGCGACCGACTCCTGCATCGAGATCCCGCCGAAGACCAGGAAGAACACGAACACCGCGCCCGAGAGGAGCAGCACCTGGGAGACCTGGGCGACCACCAGAACCAGCACCAGGTTGGCCCGCTCGAAGCCACCGATCCGCGAGTCCTGTGCCAGCACCGGTCCGGAGGCCGCGACCACGTCGTCGGCGCGCGCCTCCAGTGGCGTGCCGCGCAGGGAATCCCGGATCCGGGTCTCGTCGAGCTTGTGGTCGGAGGAGTCGAGCTCCTCGGGCAGCCGTACCATCAGGAAAAGCACCGCCATCGCCGCGAACAGCAGCACGGTCAGCCAGAGCACGCCGCCGTCGAGGTGGGAGGCGAGCTGCCAGACCTCGGCGTTGATGAACAGGAACGTCACGAACACCAGCAGCAACGGGAGCGCCCGGGCCACCATCGGCAGCAGCAGCCGCAGGCTGGTCATCGTGTGGCCGACCGCCCAGGTCACGATCGGGCGTGCGCGCACGGCGGTGACGCCGTACCAGAGCCCTGCCAGGGCCAGGACCAGGGTCACCGCCGCGGGCGCGACGGAGGCCTCGTCGAGCAGCAGGGCCAGGGCGACCGCGACCGCGGCACCGACGACCAGGACCAGGACGATCAGGGGCACCAGCCGGCGCGGGCGCAGGGCGGCGCGCGCGGCCTCGCGCTCGCGGGGCACGAACCAGGGCAGGCCGTGTCGGACGAACCAGACCTCGGTCTCCTGCTGGAGGGCGGGGTCGTGGGTCACGGCGCCCATTCCACCAGAGGGTGCGCTCAGTGCCCGCGGAACGCCTCCTCGAGCCACCACGAGGGCTCGGACCGGACGACCTTGAGATCGACCAGGAACGGGCGGGCACGATCACCGCTCAGCCAGCCTGCGACTGCGTCGAGGTCCGCGGGACGTCGCACGGTCTCGGCGTCGAACCCGTAGCCGCGGGCGATCGCGGCGAAGTCGGTGGGCGGGAAGCGCACCAGGGACAGGTCACCGCCTCCGGGACCGAAGTGGTGCACCTCGGCGCCGTACGCCGCATCGTTGTAGACCACGACCACCAGGGGGAGCCCGAGCCGCACCACGGTCTCGAGCTCGCTGATCCCCATCAGCGCGCCGCCGTCGCCGAGCGCTGCGACCGGGAGCCGGTGCGGCTGCGCGAGGGCGGCTCCCACGGCCGTCGCCAGGCCGAGCCCCACGGACTGGTAGGCCTGTGTGAAGCAGAAGCCTCGCTCGTCCGGCACGGACAGGAACATGCTCGGGTAGCCCATGAAGTTGCCGGAGTCGACGGAGACGACCCGCTCGCCGGGAAGCAGGTCGTCGAGGATGACGGTGGCCGTGCGGGGGTCGATCTCTTCGTCGGTGCTCAGGTCGTCGAACGGCACGTCTCGCCAGCGGATCCCGGACGCGATGCGGTGGCTGAGTGCGTCGGTGCGCCGGCCGGGGCGGGCCGTGACCAGCGCACGGACCCGGTCTGCCACCTCGGCCACGTCGCCGTGCACGCCGAGGTCGACCGGCAGGTGGCGACCGGGCGCCGTGGGGTCGAGGTCGACCTGCACCACGGTGGCTCCGGGGCCGACCAGCGCACGCTGGCGCGTCGTCCACATGTTCAGGGCGCAGCCCCACCCGACGACGAGGTCGGACGCCTCGATCAGCTCCGCCGCGAGCGGCGACGCGAAGCCACCCGACACGTCGAGCGACCACGGGCTCCCCGCGAACAGGCCCTTGGCCACCGCGCTGGTCGCCAGCAGGGCGCCCGTGTGCCCGGCGAGCAGCTCCAGCTCGCGTCGGGCACCGCGCGCCCCACGGCCGGCGACGAACACCGGTGCCTCCGAGGCCTCGAGCAGCGCCGCGAAGCGCTGGATCTCCCCCTCGGCGATGCTGAGGACCGGTCCGCCGGAGGCCGGGACGGCACCCACCTCGTGCACCTCCTCGGCCTGCACGGAGAGGGGCAGGTTGAGCACGACCGTGCGCCGGTCTGACCGCGCGGCACGGACCGCCTCCACAGCGGCCGCGTGCGCACCCGCGGGACCGGCGACGGTGACGGTCAGCGCGCCGACAGCACGGGCGAGCGCGGCCTGGTCGACGTAGAAGTTCGACCGCTCCTCGGTCACGTCAGCCGCCACCACCACCAACGGGGTACGGCTCTTGGCCGCCTCGGTGAGGCCGGTCAGGGTGTTGGTGAAACCGCAGCCCTGGTGCACCGTCACCGCGGCGACCTCGCCGCTCAGCCGCGCGTAGGCATCGGCCATCGTCGTGGCGCCGGCCTCGTGCCGGGCCGTGACGAACCGCGCGCCCGCCGCGACCATCGCGTTGCTGACCGCGAAGTTGCCAGACCCGACGACGCCGAACACCTGCCGGATGCCCGTCTCGACGAGGGTCCGCCCGACCGTCTGGGCGACCGTGGGGGCGACCGTCACCGCTCGACGAGGGCCAGCACCCGCGCGGGGCTGCCAGACCCTGTTTCGATCCGCAGTGGCCCGGCGACGACGAGGGCACCCGTGGCGGGCAGGCGGGCCAGGTTCTGCAGCTGGGTGAGCCCGTACTTGCCGGCGCCGTGCATCAGGGTGTGGCACGGGAACATCGGGTCGAAACCGGCCGCGGCCCCGGCGTCCGTGCCCACGGTCTCGACGCCGAGGCCGATCACGGGCGACTGCTCCGCCACCCAGCGAGCGCAGTCGACCGAGAGGCCGGGGGTGTGCGGGCCGGCATCGTCGGCGTTGAGGTAGTCCTGCTGCGAGTGCGACCGCGCGTCCCAGCCGGTGCGGACCAGCAGCCAGCCTCCGGCGGGAAGGGGTCCGTGCTCCTCCTGCCACGCCTCGAGGTCGGCCACCTCGAGCAGGAAGTCGGGGTCGTCGACCACCCGGTCGGCCACGTCGACGACCGCCGCCGGCGCGACCAGGCGCCCGGCCGGGACCGACGCCACGTCGTCACCGTCTCGCCCGGTCACCCAGTGCCTGGGCGCGTCGAAGTGGGTGCCCGTGTGCTCGCCGGTGCGGAAGTTGTTCCAGTACCAGGCCGGGCCGCGGTCGTCGTACGCGCTGATCTCCTCCAGCTCGAACCTCGCGGTCTGCCCGAACTCCTCGGGCAGCTGCAAGGTCGGCGTGGTCGCGCTCAGCGGTGCGGTGAGGTCGACGACCTCGACGGCCCCCGTGGCGAGCGCATCCACGAGGTCGCTGAGGACGGACATCAGACGCCCAGGACCGTGCGTACGGCGTCGCGCGCGGCCAGCGGGTCACCCGCGGCGAGGGCCGCTTCGGCGGCGTCCTCGCAGGCGTCCATCGTGACCTGGCCGAGCCGGGCCCCGACGGGTCGGACCGCCGCGGTGGCCATCGACAGCGAGGTGATGCCCATCCCGACCAGCACCGGTGCGAGGAGCGGATCGGCGGCGGCCTCGCCGCAGACCCCGACCGGCTTCCCGGCACGCTTCCCGGCCTCGGCCGTGATCGCGATCAGGTGCAGCACGGCCGGCTGCCAGGCGTCGGTGAGGTGGGCCAGGTCGGTCGCCATCCGGTCGGCCGCCATCGTGTACTGGGTGAGGTCGTTGGTGCCGATCGACAGGAAGTCGACGACCTCGAGCAGCTGGTAGGCCAGGATCGCGGCGCTCGGGATCTCCACCATCACGCCGGGCTTGAGCCCGCGCCCGCGCACCTTGTCGGCGAACTCCTTCGCCTCGGCGACCGTGGCGACCATCGGGGCCATCACCCAGGGCTCGGTGCCGGTGTTCTTCGCTGCCAGCGCGATGCCGTCGAGCTGCCGGTCCATCAGGCCGGGATTATCGAAGCTGAGCCGGAGACCGCGCACGCCGAGCGCCGGATTCTCCTCCCCGGCCTTGGTGGCGTAGGCGATCGGCTTGTCGGAACCAGCGTCGAGGGTGCGCACCACGACGTACCGGTCGGAGCCGAACGGCGAGAGCACGCCGGCGTAGATGTCGGCCTGCTCCTCGACGCTCGGCTCGTCCTTGCTGGACAGGAAGCACAGCTCCGTGCGGAACAGACCCACCCCCTCGACCGGCCCCTCGGACGCCTTGGCCGCCGACGGCGCGTCGGCCACGTTGGCCAGGAGCTTGACCGGGATGCCGTCCGCGGTGGCGGCGGGGCCGCTCCACCTGGCCAGCTCTTCGCGATCCTTGAGGTCGGCGGCCACGCGTTCGCGTGCTCCCGCCTCGTCCGGGCCCACCTCCACGTCGCCGCTCACGCCGTCGACCAGCACCAGGTCGCCGTCGTGCAGGCCGAGCGCACCGGAGACCCCGACGATGCAGGGGATGCCGAGCTGGCGGGCGATGATCGCGGTGTGGCTGGTGGAGCCACCCTTCTCCGTCACCAGCGCGACCACGAGTGACGGGTCGAGTCCCGCGGTGTCGGAGGGCGCAAGGTCCTCGGCCACGAGCACCGACGGACGCTCGGGTGTGGGGACGCCGGGCTCGGGCTCCCCGACCAGGTGGGCGGTCACCCGCTTGCCGATGTCGCGCAGGTCGGTGACGCGCTCGGCCATCACGCCACCCATCTGCGCGAACATGCCGGCGAAGTGCTCTACGGCGACGTGCACGGCGTCGAGCAGAGCCTCGCCGCTGCCGAGGTTCTTGCGCACCGTGGAGCGCAGCCCCTTGTCCTTGGCGAGGCCGGCGCTCGCGCTCAGCACCTCGGCCGCGGCGCCGGATGCCTGGGCCGCGCGGCGGCCGAACCCTTCCGCGACGGCCGCCGCCGCCGCGTCGTAGAGCGCAAGTGCGTCGTCCGCCGATTCAGGTCCGGAGAAGGCGTCGATCGCCCTCTGGTCGATCTCGGTGCGGGCGCGGAGGACCGGTCCGAGGGCTAGCCCGGGGACGACCGGGGTGCCGCGCAGCGGGGAGGGGGTGGTGGTGGGCGTCTGAGTCGACGACTGGGTGGCCATGGCCACAGTGAACACCGCCCGAGGGTTGACAGTCAACACATTCAAAGGTAAAACAACGCATACACAGATCGTGGCAAACCAAGGAGGCCGGGTGTACGCGGAAGAACGGCAACAGGCGATCGCCGCCTCCGTCGCCCGGCGCGGTCGACTCTCCGTCGCCGAGATCGCCTCGGACTACGCAGTGACCACGGAGACGGTGCGTCGTGACCTCACGGTACTGGAGAGGGCCGGCGTGGTCAGGCGGGTGCACGGCGGTGTCGTCCCGGCCGCCTCGCTGACCATGATCGAGATCGCCGTCGCCGAGCGCGACCGGGCACACGCCCCCGAGAAGGAGCGCATCGCCCAGGCCGGGCTGGACCTGCTGCCCGAGGACGGTGCCACGGTGCTGCTCGACGCGGGCACGACGCTCAGCCGGTTCGCTGCGCACCTCCCCCACGACCGCAAGCTCACCGTGATCACCCACGCGGTGCCGGTCGCGGCCCGGATCGCCGGGCTCGCCCACGTCGACCTGCGGCTGCTGCCCGGCCGCGTACGTCGTACGACGCAGGCGGCCGTCGGCGCCGACACCGTCGCCGCGCTGTCCACGCTGCGGGCCGACGTCGCCTTCATCGGCACCAACGGCGTCACGCCGGAGCACGGCCTCACCACCCCCGACGCCGACGAGGCCGCGACCAAGCGGGCGATGGTCCTCGGTGCCCGTCGGGTGGTCGTGCTCACCGACTCCTCGAAGATCGGCGTCGAGACCACCCACCGATTCGCGAAATCCGGGGAGTATCACATGCTGGTCACCGACGACGGCATCGAGGACGATGAACGAAAGGCCCTCGAGGACACGGGCGTGGAAGTGGTGATCGCATGATCTTGACGCTGACACCCAACCCGTCCACCGACCGTACCATCGAGCTGGCCGGACCACTCGAGCGCGGAGGCGTGCTCCGGGCCGCCGCCGAGAGCGCACAGGCCGGCGGCAAGGGGATCAACATCTCGCGAGCGGCGGTTGCCGCCGGGGTGCCGACGCTCGCGGTGATCCCGGCCCTCGATGACGACGCGTTCGTGGTCGGCCTGCTGCGCGACGGCATCGACTGCCGGCCGATCACGCCGACCGGCCCGATCCGCGGCAACATCACGATCACCGAGCCCGACGGCACCACCACCAAGCTCAACAGCCCGGGGCCGATGGCCACCACGGCATCCCTGGCCGCGATGGAGGACGCGCTGCTCGCGCGGGCAGACCGGGCTTCCTGGGTGGTGCTGGCCGGATCGCTGCCACCCGGCGCCCCCGCGGCCTGGTACGCGCGGCTGGTCACGGCCCTGCGCCGGACGTCGACCAAGGTGGCCGTCGACACCAGCGACGACCCGCTGCGCGAGCTGGTGGCCGGGCTCCCCGGCTCGGCCCCCGACCTGATGAAGCCCAACGGCGAGGAGCTCGCCTCCCTCACCGGCAGCGACCCGGAGGCCGTGGAGGCCGATCCGACCGCCGCCGCCAAGGCGGCGCAGGTGCTGCTGGACGGCGGAGTGGGTGCGGTGCTGGCAACCCTCGGCGCCAACGGCGCCGTGCTCGCGACCCGTGAGGGCGCCTGGCACGCCACCCCGCCGCCCACCACCGTCGTCAGCACCGTCGGCGCCGGCGACTCCAGCCTGTTCGGCTACCTGTTGGCCGACCTGCGCGGCGGGTCACCGGTCGACCGGCTGACGATGGCGGTCGCCTACGGCAGCGCCGCGGCAGGGCTGCCCGGCACCACGATTCCCGACCCCACCCACATTCGTCCCGAGCAGGTAGAGGCCTGCCGGCTGGACGCCATCACCCCTGGAGAGGCCTGACCCCATGACCGACCTCATCACGCCCGAGCTGGTCCGGCTCGATGCCGACCTCGGCACCGACAAGGAAGCCGTGATCCGCTCCCTCGCCGGGGTCGTGGCCGATGCCGGCCGCACCGGCGACACCGACCAGCTCATCGCCGACGCGATGGCCCGCGAGGCGACGTCCGCGACCGGCCTGCCCGGCGGTATCGCGATCCCCCACTGCCGCACGCCCGCGGTCGACGAGCCGACCCTGGCGTTTGCCCGGCTCGCCCCCGGCGTGGAGTTCGGCGCGAAGGACGGCCCGGCCGACCTGGTGTTCCTGATCGCCGCGCCCGCCGGCGGTGACGCCACCCACCTCAAGCTCCTCACCCAGCTCGCACGGGCGCTGGTCAAGGCCGACTTCACCAACGGCCTGCGCGAGGCCGGCTCGCCCGGCGAGGTCGTCGAGCTCGTGAGTGGCGTCGTCGCCGCACCCGCCCCGACGCCGGTCGCGGTCGGCGCCCCGGCGACTGCTCCGGCCGCGGCCGCCAGCCCGGCCCCCACCCCGGCCGCCGCCGCGGACGCGCCGGCCGGTGGAGCTGTCAGCCTGGTCGCGATCACCGCGTGCCCGACGGGCATCGCCCACACCTACATGGCGGCCGAGGCGCTCGAGGCCGCGGCCACCAAGGCCGGCGTACCCCTCGTCGTCGAGACCCAGGGATCCGCCGGCTCGACCCCGCTGCCTCGCGAGACGATCCAGGCAGCGGGGGCCGTGATCTTCGCGGTCGACGTGGGCGTGCGCGACCGCAGCAGGTTCGCCGGCAAGCCGGTCGTGTCGTCGGGCGTCAAGCGGCCGATCGACGACGCCGACTCGATGATCGCCGAGGCCGTGCGCTACGCCAACGACCCCAACGCCCCGCGGGTCGAGGGCAGCGCCGGTGACGCCGGGGCGGGTGGATCGTCGGCGGTCAGCGAGACCTGGGGCGGCCGGACGCGCCGGGTGCTGATGACCGGTGTCTCGTACATGATCCCGTTCGTCGCCGCCGGTGGCCTGCTGATCGCGCTCGGCTTCCTGTTCGGCGGCGACGAGATCGTCAACGTCTACGGCAAGATCGCGGTCGACAACACGCTGTTCAACCTGCCTGACCCGGAGGCGCTGGGACTGCCCCATGCCCTGTTCAACTCGGGCTTCTTCGCCTACCTGGGTGCGCTGTTCTTCATCATCGGCAAGACCGCCTTCATCTTCTTCGTGCCCGCTCTGGCCGGCTACATCGCCTACGCGATCGCCGACCGGCCGGGCATCGCCCCCGGCTTCGTGATGGGTGGCCTGGCCATCAACGTGTTCGGGGTGACCGACGGGGCCGCCAACAACCCGGTCAGTCTCCCGGCGACCGGCTTCCTCGGCGCAATCCTCGGCGGCGTGCTCGCCGGTGTCGTCGCGCACTGGATCACGGGCTGGAAGGTCCCGGCCTGGGCCCGTGGCCTGATGCCCGTGCTCGTGATCCCGCTCCTGACGTGCATCATCTGCGGACTGGTGATGATCATCGTGCTGGGCAAGCCCATCGGCAACCTGATCAACGCGCTCGAGGACGGGCTGAACAGCATGAGCGGGTCGAACGCCATCCTGCTCGGCGTCGTGCTCGGCCTGATGATGGCCTTCGACATGGGTGGCCCGCTCAACAAGGTGGCCTACAGCTTCGCCGCCGCCGGCGTGGGGGTCGCGGCCTCCGCACCCGCGTCCGACCCGCGGTTGCAGATCATGGCCGCGGTGATGCTCGCCGGCATGGTGCCGCCGATCGCGCTGGCCCTGGCCACGGTCGTCCGGCCGCACCTGTTCAACATCCCCGAGCGGGAGAACGGCAAGGCCGGCTGGCTGCTGGGCGCGTCGTTCATCACCGAGGGCGCGATCCCGTTCGCGGCGGCCGACCCGCTGCGGGTGATCCCGCCGATCATGCTCGGCAGTGCCGTCACCGGTGCCGCCTCGATGGCGTTCGAGGTCTCGGTGCGGGCTCCGCACGGCGGCATCTTCGTGCTCTTCGCCGTGCACAACATCCTCGGCTACTTCATCGCCCTGATCCTCGGCGTGGTCGTCGGAGCGGCCGCCGTCATCGCGGCCAAGACGATGTTCCCGGCCAACAACGAAGACCTCGCCACCGTCTGACCACCCGGTTCCGACCCACCGCAGGACCAACCAAAGGAGAACGCATGCCCACCAGGACAGTCACCGTCGGATCCGCCGTCGGCCTGCACGCCCGCCCCGCCGCGATCATCGCCGAGGCGGCGGGCGAGCTGGACTCGGAGGTCACGATCGGGGTGCCCGGTGACGACCCGGTCGACGCCAGCTCCTCGCTGCTGATCATGACCCTGGGCGCCGGCAAGGGCGCGACGATCGAGGTCTCCGGCGACGACCAGGCAGCGGTCGACAAGATCGCGGGGCTGGTGGAGCAGGACCTCGACGCCTAGTTGCCGGGGCGGGCATCGACCCCGAGGACCACGCGGGCGCGCTCCACGTCGTCAGCCATGGCGTCGAGGAGCGCGTCGACGCCGTGGAAGGCGACCATGCCGCGGATCCGGGCGACGAAGGAGATCTGCACCCGCACGTCGTACAGGTCCAGGTCGCTGCGGTCCAGCACGTAGGCCTCGACCCGGCGTTCACGCTCGCCGTCGAACGTCGGGTTGGTGCCGACGCTGATCGCAGCGGGCAGCGCCGGCTGGTCCGGGTCGTCCGGGATCGAGAGCCAGCCGGCGTACACCCCGTCGGCGGGTGCGGCGAGTCCGTGCGTCGGAACGTTCGCCGTCGGGTAGCCCAGCTGGCGGCCACGCCGCTCACCGGCGACCACCGTCCCGGCGAGGGTGTAGGGCCGGCCGAGCGCCTCGGCCGCGCCCTCGACGTCTCCGGCGGCCAGGCAGGTGCGGACGTACGTCGACGACCAGACCTGCGGGCCGCCGTCGAGCGCGATGCCCTCGACCTCGAAGTCGTGGCGCTCGCCCTCCGCACGCAGGATCGCCACGTCGCCGGCCGCGCGGGCACCGAACCGGAAGTTCGCCCCGACAACGACTGCTTTGGCGTGCAGGCCGGCGACCAGCACGCGCTCCACGAACTCCTGCGGTGACCATGCGGCGACCTCGCGGGAGAACGCGATCACGTACACGTCGTCCACACCAGCCTCCGCGAGGAGTGCACTCCGGCTCTCGATGTCGCTCAGGGACGGGGGCGCATGCTCGGGCCGCAGCACCGCCATCGGGTGCGGGTCGAAGGTCACCGCGACCACGCGGTCGACGCCCTGCTCGGCGGCGACGTCGCGGGCTCGCGCGACGACCATGCGGTGGCCGCGG
>Ga0207708_10000292_pt1 | contig 39342 bp, 35 predicted proteins | sample KBSK5101metaG_FD_184340 | JGI IMG/M metagenome (GOLD analysis project Ga0207708, IMG submission 184340) | Corn, switchgrass and miscanthus rhizosphere microbial communities from Kellogg Biological Station, Michigan, USA - KBS K5-10-1 metaG... | ecosystem: Host-associated > Plants > Roots >... | reverse complement strand
CCGGGGAGTTCGTCGTCAACCTCGCCCCCGAGCCGCTGTTCGAGCAGGTCAACGCGACCGCGACCGACTTCCCTCCGGATCACGACGAGTTCGCCGAGGTCGGCCTCGAGCGTGAACCGAGCCGCCTCGTCGCGCCGCCGCGCGTCGCCGGCTCGCCGGTGGCGCTCGAGTGCCTGCTCCACGGGACCAGGGACCTCGGCACGTCTGTCATCGTCTTCGGCCGCGTCGTCCTGATCGCGATCGAGGAGGACGTCCTCGTCGACGGCCATCCCGAGATCGAACGACTCCGGCCGCTGGCCCGCCTCGGCCGCCGCCAGTGGAGCACGATCGGCGAGGTTCGCGAGATCGGCCGGATCAAGTACCGCGACTGGACGGGAAGCCAGCCCGGCGACGAGAACTAGCGGCGGAAGAGGCGGCCGAGGAGGCCGCCGCCGGGGTTGCCGCCGCCGAGGCCGCCGAGGCCGCGATCGACCGGCTTCGCCAGCACGGGCAGCTCGGCGGCGGTGACCGTCAACGTCACCGCCCGCTCGAACGTGCGAGCGACCTCGGGGGCATCGACGAACCGCAGCGTTCCCTCGCGATCGAGCACCTCGAAGCCGTCGAGGATGTGCTCGGCGTAGTTGTCCTCGACCCGCCGGACCTCCCCCACCGCGACGCCCTCGCTGTCGTAGACCGGGGTGCCGCGCTGGACGGACGTGTAATGGATCGGCCTTCCGTAGTCCTCGCTCATCGCCGGGCAAGGATACGGGCCGGGTGGTGGCGGATCCGACAGCCATGGACTGCCGGATGCCCGCCGGCTCAGCCGAGGCCCGCGGAGAAGGCGGCGATCTCGCGCGAGAGCCGCCCCCCCTGCCAGGCCAGTGGGCTCTCTCCCGGCTCCTCGGAGATCAGGCTTGCGCGCGGCAGCGCCGTCGACCACGCGGTGGCGACCGAGTGCGGGTGACCGGGATCGGCCTCGTCGAGGCTGGCGACGACGAGCGCCGGCACCTCCAGCGCCTCGAGCTCGGCGAGGCCGTCGAACGGCAGCGAGCGCGGCACCTCGCGAAGCGCCATCGCGACCGCGTCGAGGTCGCGATGGCGACCGAGCCGCTCGCGGGCGATCCGGACGAGGGTGTCGTGCCACTCGGGGTCCATCCCCACCTCGTAGGCCGCGATGAAGCCGTCGATCCCGTCGTCCTCGAGCCCGGCCGCGAGGCTGTCCCAGTTCGCCAGCGACCGCTCCTCGAGCGGCACCCCGACGCTCGCCGGGCCGACCAGGACGACCCCCGCCCATCGGCCCGGATCGCGGAGCGCCAGCGTCGCGATCGTGTGCGCCCCCATCGAGTGGCCGGCGAGGACCGGGCGCTCGAGCCCGGTCGCGGCGACGACCGCGTCGAGATCGTCCGCGAGTTGCTCGTATACATAACTCCCCGGCGCGCCCGGATCGCTCTCCCCGTGCCCGCGGGCGTCGTAGCGGACGAGTTCGTGGCCTTCTCTGACCAGCGCTCGCGAGCCGTGGACCACGAGGTCCCGATGGGCGGTCAGCCCGTGAGCGACGACGATCGGCGGTCCGGCTCCCTCGCGGGTCCCGCGCAGGACGATGCCGTCGCTTTCGACCTCGAAGTCAGCGCCGCTCAAGCCGCCGTGCGCGCCCGGTCGAGGGCGGCGTGGAGGTCGTCGGCGTCCTCGAACCCGAGTCCGACGAGGGCGACCTTGCGGTAGCGGATCACGCCCTCGGGATCGATCACGAAGATCGCCCGTCGGACGAAGGCGCCGCCGGGGCCGAGGACGCCGTAGGCCTTCGCGACCGATTTGTCGACGTCGGCCGCCAGCGGCACGGTCAGGCCATGCTCGGCGATGAACCGCTCGTGCGAGTCGACGTCCTGGGGCGAGATCCCGACCACCTCGGCGTCGAGGTCGTCGATCTGCTCGCGACCGTCGCGGTAGTTGCAGAACTGTTTCGTGCAGGTCGGCGTGAAGTCGCCCGGGTAGAAGGCCAGGATCACCCAGCGCCCGCGTCGCTCGGCGAGTGAGAACTCCCCCTCGCCGGTCCACGGCAGCGTGAAGTCCGGCGCGATGTCTCCTTCTCGGGCCTTGGCCATATCAGCCTTCCGGGGTAGCGGACTCGATTACGACCGTCTGGGTGGGCGGGCCGTCGGCGCCGGGGGTCCCGAGCGCGTCGATCGCCTCGACCGTGTCCATCCCATCGGTCACCTTGCCGACCAGAGCGTAATCGGGAGGCAGCCCGGCATCGGCACCGGTGACGACGTAGAACTGGCTTCCCGAGCGTCCCGGCGGTTCGACCTGGCTCTTTGCCATCGCGACGATGCCCTTCGTGTAGGAGAGATCGGACGGCGGCTTCTCGTCGACGTGGTAGCCGGGCCCGCCGGTGCCCGCCCGGTTCGGGTCCGTCCCGAGCGGATCCCCGCCCTGGATCACGAAACCGGGAACGACCCGGTGGAAGACCGTGTCGTCGTAGAAGCCCTTCTCCGCCAGGTACTGGAACGAGGCGGCCGTCTTCGGGGCGCGATCGTCGAAGCTGACCGTGAAGCTGCCGCAGCTCGTCTCGAAGGTGACCCCGTCGGCGGTCGGCTCGTCCTGCTTCGGCGGCGGCAGGTCGGCGTTCTTCTTGACCGGCGGCGTATCGACGCTCTCGCAGGGGCCGGCGCCGGTGGTCGCGTCCGCCTCGGTGGCCGAGCTGTCCTCGCTGCTCCCGCAGGCCACGAACAGCGCGCCGCAGGCGAGGATCACAGCGAGCAGCGGCCAGGTCCGGTTCAGCACGCGCGGCAGCCTAGCGTGTTGCGATCATGGCGCCGTGGCGATCCCACCACACCGCAGCGACCCCGACGACCGCGGGTCCGGCCCCCCGGCCCGGGTCAAGCTGATCGGCCGGGCCCTGAACGCGACCGTCGCCCGCGCGCCCTGGCTCTGGCCGGTCCTGAAGGGCCCGATGACCTCGTACTTCGACGGCCGGGCCGGCACCTGGGACGAGCGGACGGGTGCGCCGGGGGCGGACCACCTCGCTCCGCTCGCGGTCGCCGTGACGATGATCGACCGGCGGCCCGAGCGGGCGCTCGACATCGGGACCGGGACCGGCGTCGCCGCCCTGTTCGTCGCCCGCGAGTTCCCCTACGCGTCGGTGCGCGGAGTCGACGTCTCCGAGGAGATGATCCGCCGCGCCAAGGCCAAGGTCGGACTCGATCCCGAGGGGCGGGTCGCCTTCCAGGTCGCCGACGGCTCCTCCCTCCCCTACGGCGATGGCGCCTTCGACCTCGTGACGTTGCTGAACACGCCGCCGTTCTTCGCCGAGATCGCCCGCGTCCTCCGCCACGGCGGTCACGCGATCGTCGCCGCCAGCTCAGGCGACCGGACGCCGTTCTACACGCCCGACTCGGTGCTGGCCCGGGGGTTCAGACGCCACGGGATGTCAACCGTCAAGACCGGCCGGATCGGCAACGGCTCCTGGTTCGTCGCCCGCAAGGGAGACTGAGCTCGCGTGGCCGATCCCGCTCCGGCGACCGCCTACTGCCTGCTCGTCAACCCTTCGGCGGGATCGGGTCGGGCGCAGAAGCGGTTGCCGGGGATCCGCGCCGAGCTCGACCGACGCGGGATGCGGCACCGGATCGTGATGACGACCGGGATCGAGCACGGCTGCCGGGAGGCGCTCGCCGCCGCCGAGCGCGACGAGGTTCCGGTCGTGGTCAGCGGCGACGGCCTGATCGGAAAGGTCGGCGGCGTGCTCGCCGGTTCCGCGGCTCCGCTCGGCATCATCCCCGGCGGCCGCGGCAACGACCTCGCCCGCGTCGTCGGGATCCCGACAGACCCCGCCGGCGCGGTGGCGGTGCTCGCCGCCGGCAATCGCCGGAGGATCGACGTCGGCGAGGCCAACGGAGAGCGCTTCCTCTGCATCGCGAGCTGCGGCTTCGACTCCGACGCCAACCGGATCGCCAACGAGACGAAGGCGATCGGCGGCCCGCTCGTCTACGCCTATGCGGCCATCAAGGCGCTCTGGCAGTGGCGTCCCGCCGAGTTCATGGTGACGGTCGACGGCGAGGCGACGAGCGTTCGCGGCTACTCGGTCGCCGTCGCCAACTCGCAGGCTTACGGCGGCGGCATGTTCGTGGCTCCCCAGGCGCGCCTCGACGACGGCCTCCTCGACGTGGTGATCACCGGCGACGCCCCGAAACGCAGGTTCCTGACCGGGCTCCCGCAGGTCTTCAAGGGCACGCACATCGAGCGCGACGACGTCATCACCCTGCGCGGCCGGGTCGTCGAGGTCGATGCCGACCGCCCATTCGACGTCTACGCCGACGGCGACGTGCTCACCGGCCTGCCGATGCGGGTCGGCCTCCTCGACGGCGCGCTCGAGCTGATCGCCCCGCCGGCCGGAGCGCCGTGAGCGGCGAGCGACGCAGGGGCCTGTTCGCGGCGAAGGTCGCCGCCGCGCGCGCGATCGGAGCGCTGAGCCGCCGCAGCGGCCGCGGCGGCGGGACAACGCTGCCCGGCCGGTTCCTGCTGCGGGTCGCTCCGGACGCGATCGGCAGGCTCGGCGTCGGCCTCGAGCGGTCTCGGACGATCATCAGCGCGACGAACGGCAAGACGACGACGGCGGGAATGCTGGCGTCCGCGCTCCATGCCGCCGGTCGCGACCCGGTCCACAACCGGGCCGGATCGAACATGGCCTGGGGCGTCGCGACGGCGCTGCTCGATGGTGGCGGTGACGAGGGCCTCTTCGAGGTCGACGAGGCATGGCTGCCGGGGGTCGCCGACGAGCTCGCGCCGACGCTGCTCGTCCTCGGCAACCTCTTCCGCGACCAGCTCGACCGCTACGGCGAGCTCGAGCGCCTCGCCGACCAGTGGGCGGCCGTGGTTGCCGAACGAGAAGGCCGAACCGGCCTCGTCCTCAACGCCGACGACCCGCTGATCGCCGACCTCGGCCGTGACCGCGAGCTGCGCCGCCGCGAGGGGGTCACGTTCTTCGGGATCGAGGACCCCGCCCAGGCCGTCCCGGAGCTCCAGCACGCGTTCGACGCCAAGCATTGCCGCCGCTGCGGGGCCCCGTACCGATACGAGCGCGCCTTCGTCGGCCACCTCGGCCACTACCGCTGCCCGAACTGCGGCGCCGACCGCCCCGCCCCCGACGTCTACGCGACCGACATCGAGCTGAAGGGGATCAGCGGCTCGCGGTTCCGGGTCCGGACCGGGGACGGCGAGCTCGCGATCGAGCTGCCGCTGCCCGGCCTCTACAACGTCTACAACGCGCTGGCCGCGATCGCCGCCGCGGGGCGGCTCGGCATCGCCGGCGAGCAGATCAGGGCCGGCCTGCAGTCGGTTCGCGCCGCGTTCGGGCGGGTCGAGACGATCGCGATCGGAGAGCGGTCGCTGGCGATCCTGCTCGTCAAGAACCCGGCCGGTGCCAACGAGGTCCTGCGAACCCTGGGGCTCGAGGCCGAGCGGAGCGGCGGCCGGCTCGATCTCTGGCTCGCCCTCAACGACCGGATCGCCGACGGGCGCGACGTCTCCTGGATCTGGGACGCGGACTTCGAGCTGCTCGCCGGCGTCGCCGGACGGATCCATTGCGCCGGCACGCGCGCGGCCGAGATGGCCCTTCGCCTCAAGTACGCCGGCTGGCCGACGGAACGGATCGAGGTCGTCCCGGACATCCCCGACTCGCTCGACCGGGCGCTGGACGCCGCCGGCGAGCGCCTCTTCGCGCTCCCGACCTACACGGCGCTGATCGAGCTCCGCACCCTGCTCGCGAAACGCGGCCTCGCGACGGAGTTCTGGCGATGACCGCGCGGCTCGGCACCGGACGCCCCACCAGGCACCCGGCCGGCGGCGATCCGGTCGCCTGGCACGACGCCGAGCACGGCGGCTTCGCGGCCGACCTCGGCCTGTTCGCGCGGCTTGCCGGCGAGCTCCCCGGCGGCGTCCTCGACCTCGGCGCCGGGACCGGGCGGGTCGCACTGCCGCTGGCCGCCGCCGGACATCCGGTGACCGCCGTCGACACCGACCCGGCGGTCCTGGCGGCGCTCGCGCAACGGGCCGCCGAGCGCAGCCTGCCCGTCGAGACGGTCCGCGGCGATGCCCGCGCCCTCGACCTCGGTCGGACGTTCCCGCTGGTCCTCGCACCGATGCAGCTCCTCCACATCGCCGGCGGCGCGGCGGGTCGGCGCCGTCTGCTCGCCGCCGCCGCTCGCCATCTCCGGCGGAAGGGACGGCTCTGCGCGGTCGTGATCGAGGAGCCGCTGCCCGCCGGCACCGGCCGGCCCGACCCGGTCCCCGACGTCCGCGAGGTCGATGGCTGGGTCCACTCGAGCCTGCCGACCGAGATCCGGATCGAGGAGGAGGGCATCACGATGGTCCGCCTCCGCCAGCTCGTCGCCCCGGACGGGACGCTGACCGAGGCGACCCACACGATCCATCTCGACCGCTTCACCCTCGCCGACCTCGACCGCGACGCCGATGCCGCCGGGCTCTGGGTCGTCGGCTGCGAGCGGATCCCGAGCACGGTCGAGTTCGAGGACTCACTGGCCGTCTACATGGAGGTGCGCGATGGCTGAGGTGCGCCTGCTGGCCCTCTATCCGGAGCAGATGAACATCTACGCCGACCGCGGCAACGTCGTGTTCCTGCAGCGTCGCTGCGAGTGGCGTGGGATCGGCTTCACCTATGCGGCCGCCGGCGCGGGCGAGCGGTTCGATCCCGAGGCGCACGACCTCATCTACATCGGCGGCGGCCAGGATCGCGACCAGCGGATGGTCGCGGCCGATCTGCTCGCGACCAAGCGGGACTCGATCGAGGCGGCGATCAACGCCGGCGTCGCCGGTCTCGCGGTCTGCGGCGGCTATCAGCTCCTCGGGTCGTCATACCGGCTCGGCGAGGAGCGCATCGAGGGCCTCGGCGTCGCGCCGCTCCACACCGTCCGCGAGCCCGGGCCGCGACTGATCGGCAACGTCTCGATCGAGGTCGACCTCGGCTCCGGACCTCGCCTGCTCGCCGGTTTCGAGAACCACGGCGGCCGCACCTACATCGACCCCGGCGGCGAGCCGCTCGGCCGCGTCCTCCACGGCCACGGCAACAACGGCCGCGACGGCCTCGAGGGGATCGTCCGCGAGAACCTGATCGGGACCTACCTGCACGGTCCGCTCCTGCCGAAGAACGCCTGGTTGGCCGACGAGCTGATCGCCCGGGCGATCGAGCGCCGCGAGGGCACCCGGCCGGAGCTCGCCCCGCTCGACGACCGCTTCGAGGACGCCGCTCACGCCGACGCCGCGCGCGCCGCCGCCCGCGGCTAGTGATCCAGCGGATCTAGGCGACGCCGCTCGAGCCGAATCCGAGCTCGCCGCGGGCGCTGTCGGCGAGCGTCACCGCCTCGACCGGCTCGACCTCGGCGAACGGCGTCACAAGAAGCTGCGCGACCCGGTCGCCGGGCTCGATCTCGAAGCCATGCATGCGATCGGTGTTGAGAAGCAGGACGCGGAGCTCGCCCCGGTATCCGGAGTCGATCAGCCCGGGCGCGTTGACCATCGAGATCCCGTGACGGAGCGCGAGGCCCGAGCGCGGCAGCACGAGCCCGGCGTGACCGGCGGGGATCTCGACTGCGACGCCGGTCCCGATCGAGGCCCTCTCCCCCGGCCCGAGCAGCGCCGGCTCGGCGGCCCGCAGATCGAGGCCGGCGTCGCCGGGATTCGCCCGCGACGGCAACACGGCGCCGGGCTCGAGCAGGCGGACCTTCAGCTCCACGCGCTCAGGCGGCCCTGCCGTTGACGGACCAGGCGCTGAAGCGATGCGTGAGGCTGCGCGGGACCCGCGCCTTGACCAGCACCCCGTCCTCGCGGTCCTCGCGGTCGACCTGACCGGCGATCTCGTGAAGCTCGTTGAGCGTGGCGCCCTCGCCGTAGGGGATCAACAGCTCGACCGGCTCGAGCGTCTTCGCGAAGGCATCCTCGATCGCGTCGAGGAGCGCCTCGACCCCCTCCCCCGTCGTCGCCGAGACGCCGACGGCGCCGCGGCGGCCGACGAGGAGGTCGCGGCGGGCGTCAGCGTCGAGGAGGTCGATCTTGTTGAACGCGACGACGCGCGGAGTGTCCCCGGCGCCGATCTCCTCGAGCACGGAGTCGACCGCACGCATCGCCGCGTCGCGCGAGGCCGCCGGCTCGGAACCGTCGACGACGTGGACGATCAGATCGGCAAGGGTCGTCTCCTCGAGCGTCGCCTTGAAGGCGTCGACGAGCTGGTGGGGGAGCTTGCGGATGAAGCCGACGGTGTCGGTGAGCAGGTACTTGCGGCCGCCGTGCTCGAACGAGCGCGTCGTCGGGTCGAGCGTGTGGAAGAGCCGATCGCCGACGCTGACTCCGGCGCCGGTCACGGCGTTGAGCAGCGTCGACTTGCCGGCGTTGGTGTAGCCGGCGAGTGCGACGGTCGGGATGGCCGAGCGCTCCCGCTCGGCCCGCATCGTCCCGCGGCTGCGCTCGACGACGCGCAGGTCCCGCCTCAGCGCGGCGATCCGGTCGCGGGCGAGCCGGCGGTCGGTCTCGATCTGCGACTCGCCCGGGCCCCGGGTCCCGATTCCGCCGTCCATGCGGCCGGCGCCGAGCCGCTCGAGGTGCGTCCAGAGTCCGCGCATGCGGGCGAGGTTGTACTCGAGCTGGGCGAGCTCGACCTGGAGCTTTCCGGCCGCGCTGTGGGCGTGGTCGGCGAAGATGTCGAGGATGATCGCCGTCCGGTCGATGACCGGCACGCCGAGGGCGCTCTCGAGGTTGCGCTCCTGCCGGGGCGCGAGCTCGTCGTCGCAGGCGACGAGGTTGGCGCCGACCCGCTTGATCTCGACCTTCAGCTCGTCGAGCTTGCCACGCCCGAAGTAGCGGTCCGGGTCGGGCTCGGCACGCTGCTGGACCATCCGGCCCTCGGTTGCGACGCCGGCGGTTCGGAGCAGCTCGCTGAGCTCGTCGAGCTCGGCGTCCTCACCGGGAGTGCCCCTGACGACCCCGATCGCGACGGCACGCTGCCGGGCCCGCGGGTTGCGGATCCCGCCGCGGTCGCCGTCGGCTCGCGATGACTCGCCGTTGCCGTTCATCCGTCCAAGTGTAGGAGCACCCGCCGAGGGTGGATAGGCTCCCGCCTTCCCGAACCGCTGCCCGGAGGCCACGTTGAGAAGAAGAACGATCGACTACCTGCTCCTCGCCCTGATCGCCGTCGGCCTGATCGGCGCCGGCTATGCCGTGGCGGGCAACTCCGGCGACGGCGGCAAGACGAAGATCGCGACGATCCGGCCGACCGGGGTCGGGCTGCCGCGGGTGGGCATGCACGGGACCGTCGGCGCCGGCGACATCGCCGCCCCGCTCCGCCAGTACCACGATTCCGGGCGCTACGCGTCCGACCTCGAGAAGGTCGGCGGCAAGGCGCAGGCATACCTCGATCGCCGCGTCGCGAAGATCCGCAAGCAGGCTCGAAAGCGGTGTCACAGCCACGGCGTCTCGAAGTGCCGGATGCCGAAGCTCGCACTGGTGCTCGACATCGACGAGACGTCGCTCTCGAACTACTCGGAGCTCGCGGCGACGAACTTCAGCGGGGCGACCGCGGCGCTGACGACGGCGCTGTTCGCGGCCTCCTCGCCGCCGATCGAGCCGACGCTGGAGCTGTTCGACGACGCGCGGGCGAAGCACGTCTCGGTGTTCTTCATCACCGGTCGCCCCGATCTCGACGTCGTTCGCGACCGGACCGAGTCGAACCTGACGTCCGCCGGCTACTCGGATTGGCGGGATCTGGTCCTGCGGCCCTCCGACGCCGAGGGGACCCGCGCCTACAAGTCGGCGGCCCGCGCCGACATCGAGGCCGACGGCTACCGGATCGTGCTCAACGTCGGCGATCAGGACAGCGACCTCAGGGGCGGCCATGCCGACAAGGCGTACAAGCTCCCGAACCCGTTCTACTTCATCAGCGACTGAGCTTCAGCAAACTGAGCCCTCGCGGCTCAGATCGAATCGACCGAGAACAGCGTCCACTCGCCGGGGACGCCCCGCAGCGAGTGGGAGCCGCGCTCGCTGAACTCGATGCCGGAGCCGACGACCAGGTCCTTGACCGTCGATGACGTCAAGACCTCGCCGGGGCCGCCGAGCGCGCCGATCCGGGCACCGATGTGGACGGCCATGCCGCCGACGTCGGCGCCGATCACCTCGACCTCGCCGGTGTGCAGGCCGGCCCGGAGGCGGATCCCCAGCTCGGCGACGCGCTCGCCGAGCTCGGTCGCGCAGCGGACCGCCCGGGCCGGACCGTCGAAGGTCGCCAGGTAGCCGTCGCCGGTCGACTTCACCGGGACGCCGCCGTAGGCCCCGACGAGCTCGCGGGTGAGCTGGTCGTGGCGCTCGAGGAGGTTGCGCCACTGCCGGTCGCCCTGCTCGGCGGCGATCTCGGTCGACCCGCAGATGTCGGTGAAGAGGACGGTGGCGAGCGCCCGCTCCTCACGCCGGTTCGCGACGGCGCCGGTCACGAACCGCTCGACCGTCTCCATGTAGGCCTCGAAGTCGTCGCCGAACGAGATCGCGTCGCGTCCGGGCAGCTCGACGAGGTCGGCGCCTGGGATGTGCTCGGCGAAGTAGCGGGCGTGACGGGAGTCCATCGCCAGCGCCTGCGGCCGGTCGAGGATCAGGCTCGGCGCCTGGACCCGGGGGAGGATCTCGCGGACGTCCATCCGGGCGATCAGCTCCATCCGCTTCTCCATCGTGCCCGGCGAGGACGACAGCCGCTCCCAGCGCCCCCACCATTCCTTGAAGTCGGGATCGGTGGCCGACAGCACGGGCGAAGCGGTCATCCCGTTCTCGCCGGTCCCCCAGTGAGCGAGCATCGGCCGGACGAAGTCACGCTCGCGGGTCTCCTCGTCCGCCCATCCCCAGTCGTAGCCGGGGGCAGCGATCATCCGCGCCATCGGGTGCATCAGGATCAGATGGCTGACCCGTTCGGGGTGCGTCGCGGCGAAGACGACGGCGAGCATCGCCGCCTCGGCCTGGGCCTCGAGCACGACCCGATCGGTGCTGCAGGCGTCGAGGACGGCGATCACGTCCGCCATCTGCTCCTCGAGCGTCGCCGGGACCTCGACCGGGTCGGAGAGCCCGGCGCCGCGGCGATCGAACGAGATCAGCCGCGAATGATCGGTGTATCCGCGCATCAGCCGCTTCGCGGGCGGCACCGTCAGCATCTCGATCGTGCCGAGGCTGGGCAGGACGATCAGGTAGTCCTGCTTCCCCGCTCCCATCGTCCGGTAGGCGATGTACCGGCCGTCCTCACTGCGGACGTATCTGACCGGCGAATCCTGCATGGCGATCAGCGCAGATGTTCCCGCATCCGCTCGACCGCCTCGCTGAGGCGCTCGTCCGGCGTCGTCAGCGAGATCCGGAAGAACCCCTCGCCGCTCGGCCCGTACATCGACCCGGGCGAGATCACGACCGCCGCCTGCTCGAGGACGTGCTCGCAGAACGAGGTCGACGTGTACCCGTCGGGGACCGGAGCCCAGACGTAGATCGTGCCCCGCGGCGATTCGACGTCGACGCCGATCTCGCGGAGCGCGTCGACGACGAGGTCGCGGCGGCGGGCATAGATCCGGTTCATCTCCGCGAGCGGCTCCGCCGGTCCGCCGAGGGCGGCGACGCCGGCGAGCTGGACGGCCTCGAAGAGTCCCGAGTCGATGTTCGTCTTCAGCCGCCAGTAGGTCTCGATCGCGGCGGCGTTGCCGAGGATCGCAGCGCAGCGCCACCCGGTCATGTTGTAGCCCTTGGAGAGGCTGAAGACCTCGACTCCGACCTCCCTGGCGCCAGGGGTCTCGAGGAAGCTCGGGGCGACGTAGCCGTCGTAGGTCGTCTCCGAGTAGGCGTTGTCGTGGACGACGAGGATCTCGTGCTCGCGGGCGAGATCGACGACGCGCTCGAACAGGCCGTCGGGAGCGGTCGCCCCGGTCGGGTTGTTCGGATAGTTGATGAACAGCAGCCGAGCCCGGCGCAGCGCCTCGGGATCGATCGCATCGAGGTCGGGGGCGAATCCGAGCGCGGGAACGAGCGGCAGCACCTCGACCTCTGCCCCGGCGAGGACCGGGCCGCCGGTGTAGACCGGGTAGCCGGGGTCGGAGGCGAGCGCGACGTCGCCGGGGTCGAGGAACGCGAAGCAGAGGTTGTAGATGCATTCCTTGGCGCCGATCGCGGGGATCACCTCGGACCCGGGGTCGATCGTGACGCCGAACCGGCGCTCGTAGAAAGCCGAGAACGCCTCCCGGAACTCCGCCCTCCCGCGGTTAGAGGGGTACTTCTGGTTGCCGTTGTCGGCGACCGCCGTCTGCATCGCGGCGACGACGTGGTCGTAGGTCGGCATGTCGGGATCGCCGATCCCGAGGCTGATCACGTCGATCCCGGCGGCGCGCTTGTCTGCGACCTTGCGCTCGAGCTCGGCGAACATGTACGGCGGGATCGCCTCGAGGCGCTTCGATGGATCGGTCAGGGCCAAAGCGGGGCGATTCTCTCAGAGGGTCTCCAGGCGCGCGATCAGCTCCGCCGCGAGCTCGCCGCTGAAGACCGGCTCGGCGGTCCCGGTCAGGTGGATGTCGAGATCGTCGGAGATCTCGACCTCGAGCTCGCCGCCGTCGAGGACGACCGTCAGCGGGCTCGGCGCGCCGCGCAGGTGCGCCGCCACGGCCGCACCGGTGGCGCCGGTTCCCGACGAGAGCGTCTCCCCCACCCCGCGCTCGAAGATCCGCGCCCGGACCCGCGACCCGTCGGCGTTCCAGAAGCTCACGTTCGTCCGGTTCGGGAAGATCGAGGCGGACTCGATCGCCGGTCCGATCACCTCGAGGTCGAGCTCCTCGAGCCCGCTCTCGACCTCGATCGCGCACTGCGGGTTGCCGATCGAGACGTGCTGGAAGGGCCGCTCGACGCCGCCGACCTCGATCCTGCCGATCCCGCTCGGATCGCCATCCGGGTAATCGGCGGAGCTGGTCGCGGCCCGGCCCATTCCGACCCGCGCCGATCCGGGGCCGGTCAGCTCCGGGGTGACCTCGCCGGCCGCCGTCAGGATCGTGAACTCGTCGCGGTCGGTCCACCCCGCGGCCTTCAGGTAGAGGACTGCCTCGCGGACGCCGTTCCCCGACAGCTCCGCCTCGGAGCCGTCGGGGTTGAAGATCCGCAGCTCGGCGACGTGCGCGGCGGCGTCGGCCGGCTCGTCCAGCAGCAGGATCCCGTCGGAACCGACGCCGAGGTGCGGCGCGCAGATCGCCCTGATCCGCTCGGTGGTCAGCTCGAACGGCAGGTCGGCCGCCTCGAGGATGATGTAGTCGTTGCCGAGGGCCTGCCACTTCGCGAAGCGCATCGCCGCAAGTATGCAGGGGCGGGCGCCGGCCGGACGGGCTGGCGGCGTCGCTAACCTCCGGAACCCCAGCCGTCGAAACCCCGATCCGACCGATCCCGCAGGAGGTTCACCCAGATGCCGATGGTCCCGACCGTTATCGAGCAGTCCTCGCGCGGGGAGCGCGCGTTCGACATCTACTCACGGCTGCTCTCGGAGCGGATCGTCATCCTCGGCACCCCGATCGACGACCAGGTGGCGAACCTGATCGTCGCTCAGCTCATCCACCTCGAGTCCGAGGACCCCGACAAGGACATCTCGCTCTACATCAACTCCCCCGGCGGGGTCGTCTACTCCGGCCTGGCGATCTACGACACGATGCAGTTCGTCCGCTGCGACGTTCAGACGATCTGCTACGGCGTCGCGATGTCGATGGGATCGCTGCTCCTCGCCGGCGGCGCGCCGGGCAAGCGGATGGCGCTGCCGAACGCGCGAATCCTCAACCACCAGCCGTCGGGCGGCTTCGAGGGGCAGTCCACCGACATCGAGATCCACGCCCGCGAGACGCTCGCGCAGCGCCGGCGCCTGGAGGAGCTCTACGCGAAGCACACCGGCCAGAGCGTCGAGCAGATCAACGAGGACATGGAGCGCGACCGCTTCTTCACTCCCGATGAGGCCCTCGAGTACGGGCTGATCGACCACGTGATGACCGATCGCGGCATGGTCGCCGCCACCGGTCCCGACGGGTCCGGGTCGAACGGCTCCTCCGACTCCTAGCCGGTTCCGGCGCTGTCGGCGCCGGCGAGGACGAGCCGAGCCGCCTCCCGGTCGTCGAGGCCGCTGCGGTCGATCACGGTGACTCCCTCCATTCGCCGCAGCCAGGTCATCTGCCGGCGCGCGTAACGCCGGTGCGCGGCCTTGACCGCGTCGGCGTCGCCGGCGATCAGCTCGTCGAACCCGAGCGCCGATCGAGCCGTCCTCGAGGCTCCGGCGGCGGCGGCCGCCCGGGCCTCGGCGCCGGCACCCGCGGCGATCATCGCGTCGACACGGCGATCGATCCGCGCAGCGAGTTCCTCGCGGTCGCAGACGATCCCGATCAGCGCGGTCGGGTGGCGGAGCTGAGCGGTCCAGAGCCCGCTCTCGCGATCGGGAGGGTCGAGCCCGGCCCGCTGCAGCTCCAGGGCGCGGGCGACCCGCTTGCGGTCGTTGGGATGGATCCGGGCCGCCACGTCAGCCTCGAGCTCCGCGTGGACCGCCGCCGGTCCGGCTGCGGCGATCTCTGCCTCGACGCCACTCCGGATCGCCGCCGGAACCGGCGGCTTCAGCTCGAGGTCGGCCAGTGCGGCGCGCATGTAGAGGCCGGTGCCGCCGACGACGATCGGCAGCCGCCCGGCGGCGAGCAGGCGGTCGATCTCGGCCCGGGCGAGCTCCGCGAAGCGCCCGGCGCTGAACTCCTCGCTGACCTCGGCGACCGCGATCAGCCGGTGCTCGAGGGCGGCGCGCTCGGCGGCGCCGGCGGCGCCGCTCGTGACCTCGAGGCCGCGATAGACCTGGATCGCGTCGCACGAGACCGCGACCGGGTCCTCCCCGCGCTCGCGGTAGAGGGCCGCGAGCTCGATCGCCACTGCCGTCTTGCCGACGGCCGTCGGACCGAAGATCGCCACCACCGCCATCGCCGCCGGCGCGCCGGTCCTCAGTCGACGCGGGAGAGCAGGACCTCGGAGCCGAGCAGGGTCTGCGACGTCGCGGAGCTGATCTCGACATCGACGATCTCGCCGGGCTGGGCGGTTCCCTCGAAGTTGACTGCCTTGTTGTGGCGGTTGCGTCCCCGCAGGCGCGAGGGATCGGTCCGGCTCGGTCCCTCGACGAGCACGTCCATCGTCCGGCCGACGAACCGCTCGGCGCGCTCACGGGCGCGCCGCTGCACGACCTCGACGAGCCGCGCCATCCGCTCCTTCTTGACCGGGTGCGGGACCCTCCCGTCCAGGCCGGCCGCCTCGGTCCCGCGGCGCGGGCTGAAGACGAACGTGAACGCGCCGTCGTAGCCGACCGTCTCGGCGACCTCCAGCGTCGCCTCGAAGTCGGCATCCGTCTCGCCTGGAAAGCCGACGATGATGTCGGTCGTCAGCGCGACGTCGGGCAGGTGCTCGCGGATCAGCGCGACCCGATCGAGGTAGCGCTCGCGGTTGTAGGTGCGGCGCATCGCCTTGAGGATCGGGCTCGACCCCGACTGCAGCGGCAGGTGGATGTGCTCGCAGATCGAGTCGCACTCGGCGTGGGCGCGGATCACGTCCTCCTTCATGTCCTTCGGATGCGGGCTCGTGTAGCGGACGCGCTCGATCCCGTCGATCCCGTCGATCTCGCGGAGCAGCTCGGCGAAGCTGGTCCGCTGCTCACCGCGGAGGTCGCGGCCGTAGCTGTTGACGTTCTGGCCGAGCAGGGTCACCTCGCGGACGCCGTCGGTGGCGAGCCCGTGGACCTCGGCGAGCAGCTCCGCAGCCGGCCGGCTCGCCTCGCGGCCGCGCGTGGAGGGCACGATGCAGTAGGAGCAGGCGCAGTTGCAGCCCTGGGAGATCTGCACCCAGGCCTGAAAGGTACGCTCGCGGCGGGCCGGCAGATGGCCCGCGAAGTCCTCGAACTCGAAGTAGCCCTGGGCGCTCAGCGAGTCGCTCGTCAGGAACTCGGCGAGCTTGTGTATCTGGCCGGGCCCGAAGGCGACATCGACGAACGGGAAGCGCTCGAAGACCTCGTCCTTCACCGACTGCGCCCAGCAGCCTCCGACGCCGACGACGACCTCGGGCTGCCCGCCCTTGAGGCGCTTCGCCTCGCCGAGGTGGGCGATGAAGCGGTTGTCGGCGTTCTCACGGATCGAGCAGGTGTTGAAGAGGATCAGGTCGGCGCCCTCGCGGCTCTCCGCCTCGGCGTAGCCGAGCGCCGAAAGCATCCCCTTCATGCGCTCGGAGTCGTGCTCGTTCATCTGGCACCCGAACGTGGTCAGGTGGAAGCGCTTGCCGGCGGCGCTGGGCGTCTCCATGGCGATCAGGGTAGCGGCGCGCCCGCCGCGTCCCGCTCAGCCGCCGGACGAACCGGAGCTGCCACCGCTCGTCGACTGCACGAGGAAGTCGACGATGGCGCTGATCTGATCCTGGGAGAGCTGATCGGAGAAGTTGGAGGGCATCGTCCCGTCGGGGTAGCCCTTCGCGACGTCGGCGCTCGGATCGACGATCGACTCCTCGATGAACTTGGCGTCCTTGTTGACGAGGGCGGTGTCGAGGTTCGGGCCGATCGTCCCGGTGGCGTCGCTGCCGAGCGCCGAGAGCGAGTGGCAGCTTCCGCAGCCGGACGAGACGAAGAGCTTGCCGCCCTCGCTCGAGGCGCCCGAAGATCCCCCGCTCGCGGCGTTGCCGCCACCGCCCTGCCCCTGCGGGGTGGACGCTGGAGCTGCGCCGGCCTGCTGGTCGGTCTGGGTCTGGGCGGATTCCTTGACGTCGGCGGCCGCGTTGGCCTCCCCGAGCTTGTGCTCCTGTTCGTGCTTGGCGAGCTCGACTGCGCCGACGGCGGTCACGGCGACGAGCAGCGCGATCAGCGCGATCCCGGGGATCAGAAGCTTCTCGGGAGGGAACTTGTCGCTCCGCATCCCGATGAACGAGAGGATCAGCGCGACCGCGATCAGGGCGCCGCCGGCGATGTAGAACAGGCTCTCGTCCATTGCAGGCGCGATCCTATCGATCAACCTCGACAGGGAATGGCGTGCCCCCTCGCGCGTGCGGGGCCTTCCTCGAGCCTCCGGGTTACTCGGCGAAGGCGGTTGCCCGGCTCTCGCGCACGACCGTGATCTTGATCCGCCCCGGGTAGTCGAGCTCCTTCTCGACCGCCTTCGCGGCTCGTCGCGCGATCACCGCGGCCTCCTCGTCGTCGACCGCGCCGGGATCGACGACGAGCCGGACCTCGCGGCCGGCCCGGACCGCATAGACCTTCTCGACGCCGGGATGGCGGCCGGCGACCTCCTCGAGGTCGCGGAGCCTGGTGACGTAGTGCTCGAGTGCCTCCCCCCGGGCTCCCGGGCGCGCCCCCGAGACGGCATCGGCGATCTGGACGATGACCGCCTCGACGGTCTTCGGCTGGACCTCGTTGTGGTGGGCCTCGATCGCGTGCGCGACCGCCTCGCTCTCGCCCTTGCGGCGCGCCATCGAGGCGCCGACCTGGGCGTGGGAGCCCTCGACCTCGTGGCTGACGGCCTTACCGAGGTCGTGCAGCAGGGTCGCCCGCCGGGCCGTCTCGACCGAGACGCCGAGCTCGGCGGCGATCGAGCCGGCGATCTTCGCGGACTCGACGAGATGGTCGAGGACGTTCTGCCCGTAGGAGGTCCGGAAGCGGAGCCGCCCGAGCACCTCGAGCAGGGCCGGATCGATCCCGTGCACGCCGGCTTCGAGCTCGGCCCGCTCGCCCTCGGCCACCAGCGTCGCCTCGACCTCCGCCTTGGCCTTCTCGTAGGCCTCCTCGATCGTCGCCGGCTGGATCCGCCCGTCGGCGATCAGCCGCTCGAGCATCAGCCTCGCGATCTCGCGGCGGACCCCGTCGAAGCTCGAGACGACCACGGCGTTCGGGGTCTCGTCGATGATCAGATCGACGCCGGTGAGCGACTCGATCGCCCGGATGTTGCGGCCCTCGCGACCGATGATCCGGCCCTTCATCTCCTCGCTGGGCAGCTCGATCAGCCGCGTCGTCGTCTCGCTCGCGTGGGTCCCGGCCAACCGCCCCATCGCGATCGAGAGGATGTTGCGGGCGCGGCGGTCCGCGTCGCTCCTCGTCTCCTCGTCGATCTCGAGCAGCACCCGTCCCGCCTGGCGGCGGGCGTCGTTCTCGACGTCGGCGATCAGCATCTGCTTCGCCTGGGCGGCGGTGAGTCCGGAGAGGCGCTCGAGTTCCCTGCGCTGGACCCGCTTCTGGCGCTTCAGCTCGTCGGCGCGGCTGTCGAGGTTGCGCTCGCGGTCGGCGAGTGCCTGCTCGCGGCGCTCGAGGTCGGCGAGCTTGAGGCGGGCGGTTTCAGCATCGTGGAGCGCCCGCTCCTCGAGCCTCGCGATTTCCTCGCGACGGGCGCGAAGGTCGGCGGCGCCGTCGCCCGAGGCGTCCCCTGCACCGCCTGCGGACTCGATGGATGAGACCGTCTCGGCGGCGGAAAGTGGCGGATTTGCCGGTGGTTCCCGGCGCACTGGCTTTCGACGACGCCGCTCCATCTCTGCCACCGATGGTAATGCGTGGCGGCCGAAGCCGGATCGATCAGGCGGCGCGCGACCCGTTGCCTTCGGCGCGGCGGACGGCGTCGTAGGCAAGCTCGTACTCGTAGCCGCGCCTCGTCAGGTGCGCGAGCGCCCGCGCCCGCGCCTGCTCGTCGCTCAAGTCCGCCTCCTTCGCCTCGACCAGGCGCACCGCCCGCTCGAGCTCCGCCTCGCGGGGTTCCGACGCCGCCCGCTCGGCGAGCGCTGCCCCGATCCCCCGCTCGGTCAGCGCCGCGGCGATCCGGTGCGCGCCCCAGCCGGCGAGGTCGCGCTTGTCGGCGGCATAGGCATGGGCGAACCGCTCGTCGTCGAGCTCGCCGAGCTCGACCAGCTCGGCGACGACCGCCTCGGTCAGGTCCTCGTCGCAGCCGCGCTCACGGAGCCAGGCGTGCAGCTCCACCGCGGTCCGCTCACGGCGCCGCAGGGCGCCGAGCGCCTTGCCCAGCGCCGCCTGCAGTGTTTGATCGTCGGTCGCCACCGGCCGCGCGGCCCCGAGACGCTAGGCGGCCTCGGGGCCCGCTTCGGGGGCGGCCTCGGCGGCCGCGGTCCGGGACGGGCCGGGAGCGCGCTCGACGCCGAGGGCATCGTAGATCTTCGATTCGATCTCGTCGGCCATCTTCGGGTTCTCGGCGAGGAACTGCTTCGAGTTGTTCCTGCCCTGCCCGAGCCGGGTCTCTCCGTAGGAGAAGAAAGAGCCCGACTTGGTGACGATGTCGTGCTCGACTCCGAGATCGAGCAGGCAGCTCTCGTTCGAGATGCCGACGCCGTACTCGACGTCGAACTCCGCCTGCTTGAACGGCGCCGCGACCTTGTTCTTGACGACCTTGACCCGGACCCGGTTGCCGACCGCCTCGGTGCCCTCCTTGAGGGTCTCGATCCGGCGCAGGTCGAGTCGCTGCGACGAGTAGAACTTCAGCGCCCGCCCGCCCGGCTGCGTCTCGGGGCTGCCGAAGCTGACGCCGATCTTCTCGCGGATCTGGTTCGTGAACAGGCAGACCGTCTTCGCCCGGTTGAGGTTGCCGGCGAGCTTCCGCAGCGCCTGCGACATCAGCCGCGCCTGCAGGCCGACCTGGACCTCGCCCATCTGCCCCTCGAGCTCGACCCGCGGCGTCAGCGCCGCAACCGAGTCGACGGCGACGAGGTCGACGGCGCCGGAGCGGGTCAGCACGTCGACGATCTCGAGCGCCTGCTCGCCGTAGTCCGGCTGGGAGATCAGCAGCTCGTCGGTGTCGACGCCGATCCGCCGCGCGTAGACGGGATCGATCGCGTGCTCGGCGTCCACGAAGGCGCAGACGCCGCCGCGGGCCTGGCACTGGGCGATGATGTGGTAGACCAGCGTCGTCTTGCCCGACGACTCGGGGCCGAAGATCTCGACGATCCGGCCTTTCGGGACGCCGCCGACCCCGAGCGCGAGGTCGAGCGAGATCGCTCCCGTCGGGATCGCCTCGACGTCCATGACGGTCTTGCTGCCGAGCTTCATCACCGAGCCGGCGCCGAACTCGCGCTCGATCTGGGTGACCGCGGCCTTCAACGCCGCGTCCTTGGCCTTCGCGTCCTTCGAGCCGGCCTCGATCGGCGTCGGCTTGGCCGTCTTGTCTGCTGCCATGTTCAAACCACCTTCATCCGCCGCTTCTGTGCGGCAATTCGACATCCGCAAGGACGCTGTAGCGAGCACCCTGGGACTGGAGTTCGGAACGGTAGAGCGCCACCCGGACGGCATCGAACGTATGTCCTGCCCTCCCCCCGAGCGGCGTCAGGCCGGCGACGACGTCGCGGGCCGCGCGGCCGCGCGGGGGGTCGCCGCGGACGCGGGCGACGCTCAGATGCGGCCGAAACGGCCTCGCCGGCGTTCCCGCGGCCTCGATCAGCCCCGCCTCCCGGAGCCGTTCCGCGAGGTCGTGCTGGAGCGCGGCCGCGGCGTCGCTTTCGACGTCGAAGGCGATCACGCGGGGGCGCCGCCGCGGCATCCCGACCGGGTCGGGCAGAAGCCGCAGCCGAACCGGGTCGGAGGCGTCGAGCGCCGTCAGTGCTGCGGTGGCGCGCTCGACCTCGGCGGGGTCGCGGTCGCCGAGGAAGGCGAGGGTCAGGTGGAGGTTGCCGGGATCGATCGGCCGCAGCCGCTGCTGCCCCGCCAGCGCCTGTCCCTGCCAGGCGGCGATCGAGTCGATCGCGATGCCCGGGATATCGAGTGCCGCGAAGATCCGCAGCCGCTCCGGCCGCTCGCCGTCCCGTTTCGTCTCGCCCCTCGTCACCCCGGCGACGCTAGAGGACCGCAGCGCACGCGTGTGCGACGAACGTGTCGAATCTCCGCCGCGAGCGTAAATCTTCCGCCTCGACGTGGGACGATGCCCTCGTGGCAGTGGAACGCCCCATGCCCGAGGTCCCCGGCGTCGCGGTCGAGCACGGGTTCCACGACGTTCGCGGGCTCCGCATGCACGTCGCCGCCGCCGGGCCGCCCGACGCCGAGCCGCTCGTGATGCTGCACGGCTGGCCCCAGCACTGGTACGCATGGCGGCGGTTGATCGGCCCGCTCAGCGAGCGCTACCGGGTCATCTGCCCCGACCTCCGTGGCTTCGGCTGGAGCGATGCGCCCCGCGGCAGCTACCTGAAGGCGGAGTTGGCGGCCGACGTCATCGCCCTCCTCGACGTCCTCGGGCTCGAGCGGGTGCGACTGGCCGGCCACGACTGGGGCGGCTTCACCGGCTTCCTCCTCTGCCTCGGCCACCCCGAGCGGATCTCCCATTTCGCGGTGGCCGGGATGAGCCATCTCTGGGTCGAGCGCGAGTCCGGCCCCGCCGCGGCGGCGAAGCTGCTTCGCCGTCTCGCCTACATGGCGCTGATCGCATCGCCCGTCGTCGGTGGGCAGGTCGTACGGCGGGTCCCCGGCTTCATGCGGACCGTCCTCCGCTCGAGCGCCGTCGATCCGGACCGGACCTGGAGCGCGGCTGAGCTCGAGGCCTACGTAGCCCAGTGGAGCGAGCCCGACCGCGCTGCCGCCAGCGTCGCCGTCTACCGGTCGTTCCTCACCCGCGAGCTCCGCGACCTCGCCGCCGGCGGCTTCGACGACCGGGTCATGGAGACGCCGTGCGTCCAGTTCGTCGGCGTCGCCGACCCGGTGGTCCGCCCCGACCAGCAGCGCGGCTGCGATGCGAACGCGCCGCGGCTCCACCTCGAGGTCGTCCCCGACGCCGGCCACTGGCTGCCCGAGGAGGCCCCGGAGGCGCTGCTCGGCCCGATGCTCGAGCTCTACGCGGGCCCGGGCTCGGCCGGCGCCTGAGCTGCAGATTCGGTCCCTGGCAGGGACCAAGATTGCATCTCACCCCGGATCCGAGGGGGACCTACGGGACCCGGGTCAGCGAGTCGCAGCCCTGGAAGACCATGTTCGTGGGCCCGAATCGGCCGCGGACGCACGCCTCCGTCGTGCCCGGCGTCAGCGAGGAGCGCTGGGTCTCGAAGTGGAGCACCATGTCGAGGTCGCCGTCCCGGGTTCGCTCGTCGGAGCGCTCGATCGCGTCCTCGATGTGCCCCTTGCCGTGGGCCTCGGGGGCGCCACCGCCGGCGGTCACGACCGGCTTCGGAGCGAACCGGGTCGTCAGTGGCTTGATCTGGGTCGCGTTGAAGGCGAGCGGCAGGCCGTACTCCCCCGCCCTCGTGGTCAGCACCGCAACAGGAATGACGCCGTTCGACTTCAGGTTGAACGGGTTCTTGAAGCTCCCCGGATGGATGTTGATCGCGACCGGAACGATGCACTCGACCGTGAACGACGTCTGCGCGTGGTTGTTGGCCGGGTTCGGATCGGTGTCGTCGGCCTTGTTCGGCGCGATGTCGTTGTTGAACGTGAACGTCGCCGGGCCGCCGTTCGTGCACTTGATCTGGAACTGCTCGTCGACCGAGCGTTGCTCCTGGTAGCCGAGCGCGCTCTCGACGTGGGCGGTCGAGGCCGGGCTGACCGTCGCGTTCGCGGTCGCCGTGGCGGTCCGCGCCACCTTCGTGTCCATGGGCGCCGACGGGCCGTCGTTGGTGATCACCTTGTGCAGGGTGACGTTGGCGGGCTGGCCGACGATCATCTCGAGAGGCGCGTTCGTCGCCGCGAAGCTGACGATCCTGAGGTCGGCCTTCGCCTTGACCAGCGTCGACTCGCTCTTCGCGTCGTTGCTCGGGTCGCGGTCGAAGCGGTCGGCGTCAGCCGTCGCCTGGTTGGTGATCGTCAGCGGTCCGCCGTTGTCGTAGACGAGATCGCGGGCGATCGTGGCCGTGATCGTGAACGTCCTGCTCTCGTCGTCGGCGAGGTTGCCGAGGCCGCAGGTCAGCGTTCCCGTCGGCGCCTCCGTGCACGGGATCGAGCTCGACTTGTAGGTCGTGCCGGGCGGCAGGACGTCGACGACCTCGGCGTTCTCAGCCGTTCCGGGGCCGTTGTTGCGGGCATGGATCGTGTAGGTCAGGTCCTCGCCCGCGAATGCCGGGTCCTGGCTGTCGGTCTTCGAGACGAGCTCCATGTCGGCCGTCGAGACCGTGAAGTCGCGGGTGGCAGGCGTCGGGTCCGTGTTCGATCCGATGCTCGCACGGACCCGGAACGTGTAGTTACCGTCGGCGAGGTCCGACGACGGCGTATGGCTACCGGCCCCCGAGCAGGCCCCCCAGCTCGGCGTTCCGGTGTCGACCGAGCATTGGAACGTCGCGGCCGGCTTGGCGATGTTCGGCGGCACCTGGAACTGCGCCGGAACGCTGAACGTCCAGGTCGGGGTCGGGTCGTCGGTGTTGCCGGGACCGCTGTCGATCTGGGTGTCCGGAGTCGCCGCCTCGACGTCCATCTCGGTCGCCAGCACCGCGTTGTTCACCTGGGTGCAGTCGGCGGCGACGATCCCGTTCGTCCCGGTCAGGTTCGTGCATGCCTGCCGCAGCGCGTTGCCGAGTCCGCCGTAGTCGCTTCCCGAGGTGAGGATGTTGGTCTGCGCCTCGTAGTAGATCCGGATCGCCTTCTCGAGCCCGATCGGGCTGACCGTGTAGGTGTTGAACGTCTGCCCGTCGACGAGCAGGAAGAATGCCTTGTTGCTGACGCCGCTGTTGGTGTGGACGCGACCGTTGTCGGCCGAGTTGAAGCCCCAGAAGCGGCTCGTCATCTTGTCGGGGTCGTTGAAGGCGGGCGGGTTCGCCATGTTTCGGATCACGCCGAGCGAGCTGTCCTCGCCGATCCGCCAGCGGACGGCGGCCGTGTCGGTACCGGTTCCGTTCGTCAGGTCGACCGACTCGCCGAAGACGTCGGAGATGGACTCGTTCATGGCCCCGGATTCGTTCTGGTAGACGAGCCCGGACTCGACGTTCGTGACCCCGTGGGTCAGCTCGTGGCCCATGATGTCGTCGGAGCCGACCCCGGTGCCGATGTACATCTGCAGCTGCGAGTTCGAGTAGAACGCGTTGTTGTAGTTCGGGCAGGGGTCCTGGAAGATCGTCGGCGGCGGTGGGCTCGGGTTCGGGATCGTCGTGTTCGTGCACCACCGCACGGTCGCCTTGAGGAGCTGTCCGGCGTTGTCGATGCTGTCGCGTCCCCAGCGGGAGTTGTAGAAGTTGTAGGTATCGCCGAGGAAGTTGTAGACGGGCTGGACGTCGGCGACGCCGCCGCTGTAGGTGCCGCCCTCGGTGAGCACGCCGCTCGTGCAGTCGACGGGCGCCGACCTGGTCTCGTTGTCGTCGCAGATCCGGCGGTTCAACGCCGTCTGGGTGAGCTCGAAGACGTGTGCGACCTCACCCGTGTGGGCGTCGACGAGGACCTGCTTGTCGATAGTCGTGCTCTCCGGCGCGGCCACGGTCACGTCCCAGACGAGCTGCGAGCCGCCGGAGCCGCCATAGAGGGACGGGTCGTACACATGGAGCTCGCCGGGGATCGCGTCGAGCTCCCTGGCCGCGACGCCGGCGCGTGCGGCGATCGCAGCGCCCGCCGCATCGGCGGCTTCGGCGCGTGAGACGGTCGGATCGATGTCGATGCCATTCGTCGGAAGGGCCTCGCCACTGACCGAGAGGACATCATTGCCCGCGGTCAGGTTGACGACGAGCTCCCCTGCCATGACCGGGACCCCGTCGACGAGCTGCTGGGTGCGAACCGCGACGCCGCCGCTCGGCGTCGCCGTGACGTCGGTGACGGCGAGCCTGTCGCCGCCGGCCCCGAACGCCTCGGCGTGATCGCTCAGGAATCCGAGCGCGGCAGTGGCAGCGGGGGTGCCGGCGCTGACGCCGTCGGGCGCCGGAATCGGCGCGCCGGGTTCGGTGGCGACGAATACGACTTTGCCGGTGTCGTCGCTGCGGGTCAGGTCCGCTTCGGGACCGAAGCCCTCCGCCGCCCCGGCGCGGGTGGCGAAGAGCAGCATCAGGAGAGCGACGGCGAGCATGGCGAGCACCATCTCGGCGAGTGGCGATCCCGCGAGCCTCCCGGTGATCTTCGTTGCCGGGACAGAGCGATGCCTGCGCTCGTAGCTCATGAACCCCTCCGAGTCTGCCTGCCATTAAATAGGCAAGACGGTTCGCGTCACCCTTATGCGGTTTGCCGCTACGTCCAACGTAGTCCCGGTACCCGGAGCTGTCAAACCAGCCTGGCCGAATGTATGAGCGCGACTCGGGGAAGGCGCTCCAGGAGCGGCCTACAGCGGCAGGTCCTCGCCGATCAGGACCCGCCTGATCATGTGCATCGCAACGCTCACCGAGCGATCGCGGACGTCGTCGCGGCCCCCCGGCAGCTGCGGGTCGCGGGCGAGCGCGTCCCCGGATGCGGTGGCGACGCAGATGCAGACGTAGCCGGCCGGCTTCTCCTCGGTCCCGCCGTCGGGCCCGGCGACGCCGGTGATGCCGACCCCGAGCTCGACCCCGAATCGTGCGATCGCGCCGTCGGCCATCGCCCGTGCGACCTCGGGCGAGACGGCCCCATGGGATGCGATCAGCTCCGCCGGGACGCCGAGCAGGTCGGACTTCGCGCGGTTCGAGTAGGAGACGACCCCACCAGCGAAGTAGGCGGAAGCGCCGGGCAGATCGGTGAGGCGCGCGGCGAGCAGCCCGCCCGTGCACGACTCGGCGACGCCAATCGAGCTCTCGGCAAGGAGCCCGGCGACGATCTCGTCGATGGTCTCTCCCCGTTCGGTGTAGATGAAGGCGCCGTGGCGCTCCCGGAGCGCCATGAACAGCGACTCGCGGAGCCCGAGGTCCCGGACCCGGTAGCGAACGTCGATCTCGAGCTCGGAGCCGCGGCGCAGACAGGTCGTGATCTCGAGGGGGTCGAGGTCGATGTCGCGCTCGATCTCTCGCAGCGTCTTCGCGATCGTCGACTCGGGGATCCCGAACATCTTCATCGTCTCGACCGCGTAGGAGTCGGCTCCGGCGAGGATCGCCGCGACCGGCCCGGAGGCGACCGCGGCCGGCCACATCGCCTGCAGCTCGCGTGGTGGACCGGGCAGGACGACAACGACCTGCTCACCTGCCCCGACGACGAGGCCCGGCGCGGTCCCGGCGGGGTCGAGCGCGATCGCGCCCTCGGGGACCATCGCCTGCTTGCGGGTGCCGTCGCGGAGCGCTTCGGGGTCGAACCTCATCCGCCGCGCGAACCCGGCGACGATCTCGGAGATCCGCTTCTCCATCCCTTCGTCGAGGACCATCTCGCGGCCCGCGAACCCGGCGACTATCTCGGCGGTGAGGTCGTCGGCGGTCGGGCCGAGCCCTCCGGTCGTCACGATCAGGTCGACCGCCGCCCCGCGCAGGAACGCGAGCGCCGCCCGCAGATCCTCGGGGCGGTCGCCGACGCAGACGATGTGGGAGACCTCGCAGCCGAGCTCGCCGAGCCGCTCCGACACCCAGGGCCCGTTGCGGTCGGTCACCCGCCCGCTGAGGACCTCGGTGCCGGTGACGACGATTCCGGCGCGGACGCTCACGGGCAGTCCGGTCCGGCGTAGTCGATCTCCCTGATCCCCTCCTGGTCGGCTTCGAAGCTCGCATCCCCGCTTGCCTCGAGCTTCTTCTCCTCGCCGCCGGCCTTCATCCGAACGGTGCCACCGCCGACGAGATCGAGCCGGTAGGCCTTCTCGCCGCTGTACTCCTCGGTCGCTCCGACCGCGAGCACCTGCGAGTCGACCAGCGCGTTGCCGCCGGCGACGAGGCAGACCCGCGTCGTCGTCAGCGGCTCGATGCTGACGTCGATCGGCTCCAGCTTCTTCTTGTCCGGCTTGGCTACCTGCTTCTCGTCCTTCTTCTTCGCCTTGCCGGTGGGCTTGATCCGGGCGGTTTCGCCGCCGTTGTCGCCGGTGGTGAGCCCGATCACCGCCAGGATCGCGAGGAGGACGACGACGGCAACGCCGATCGCGACGATCCAGCCGCTCCGCGACGGCGGCCGCGATCCTGCGGCGCGGCGGTTGCGGAGGACCGGTTCTGGAGGCGCGGGGGCGGCGACGGCAGGCTCCTCGAAGTTGCGCCGATAGCGATCGGCGAGCGCCTCCCCGTCGAGTCCGAGCAGCTGTCCGTAGGTGCGCAGGAAGCCGCGAACGTATGCGGGCCCGGGCAGGATCTCCCACTCCTCGGCCTCCAGTGCCCGCAGGTAGCGGGTCCGGATCTTCGTCCGATCCTCCGCCTCCTTGATGTCCATGCCGAGTCGCCGGCGCGCGTCCTTGAGGGTCGCGCCGATGCCGGGTCCGGCCTGCTGGTCGTAGGGGCTCATCGGCCGCTCAGTATTGCGAGGTCGGCCGGGCGGGAACGTGCGGCGGGCGCGCGTTGAAAGATCAGCTCGAGACGGTCTCGAGTCCGGCGCCGTCGGTTCCGGAGCCCCCCGGATCGGCGCGGCCGGAGAGGATCCGCGGGATGTCGGCGGGGCCGATCAGGACCTGGCGGGCCTTCGAGCCCTCGTAGCCGGAGATGACGCCGCGACGCTCGAGCATGTCGATCAGCCGTCCGGCGCGCGTGTAGCCGACGCGAAGCCGGCGCTGGATCATCGACACCGAGGCGGTGTCGGTCTCGACGCAGATCCGGATCGCATCCTCGAGCAGATCGTCCTCGTCGGGCGAGAACTCACCGCCGCCATCCCCGTCGACGTCGACCGGCTGCTTCTCGACGAGCAGGTCCTGATCGAACTTCGGCTCGCCCTGCTTGGCCCAGAACGAGACGACCCGGGCGATCTCCTCCTCGGTGACGAACGCACCCTGGACCCGCTGGAGCTTCGACGAGCCGACCGGTCGGAACAGCATGTCGCCCTGGCCGAGCAGTGACTCCGCGCCGCCCTGGTCGAGGATCACCCGCGAGTCGACCTGCGAGGCGACCGCGAACCCGATCCGGGCGGGGATGTTGACCTTGATCGTGCCGGTGATGACGTCGGTGGACGGCCGCTGGGTGGCGAGGAGCAGGTGGATGCCGACCGCGCGCGACTTCTGGGCGAGGCGGATGATCGAGTCCTCGACCTCGCCCGGGGCGACCATCATCAGGTCGGCGAGCTCGTCGATCACGCAGAGGATGTGCGGCAGCGGCGCCTCCCCGGCCCGGCCGCGGATCTTGTTGAGCTCGTCGAGGTTTCGGCCGCGGGCCTTGCCCATCACCGTGTAGCGCGACTCCATCTCGGCGACGAGGTTCTCGAGGACGTTCGCGGCGACGCGGGCGTTGGTCACGACCGGGGTCAGCAGGTGCGGCACCGAGTCGTAGTGGTTGAGCTCGACCTGCTTGGGATCGACGAGGACGAGCCGGAGCTCGTTCGGCGAGGCGTGGAGGAGCATCGAGGTGAGGATCGCGTTGACCGAGCCCGACTTGCCGGAGCCGGTCGTGCCGGCGACGAGGACGTGCGGCATCTTCGCCAGGTCCATCGAGACCGCTTGGCCGGAGATGTCCTTGCCGAGCCAGGAGAGCAGCGGCGAGGCTCCGTCGGGCCGGCCCTGGTAGATGTCGCCGAGGCGGACCATCTTCCGGCGCGTGTTCGGGACCTCGACGCCGACCGCCTTCTTGCCGGGGATCGGCGCGAGGATCCGGATGTCGGTCGACGCCAGCGCGTAGGCGAGGTCGTCCTTGAGCTGAGCGATCTTGCCGACCTTGGTCCCCGGCGCCAGCTGGAGCTCGTAGCGGCTCACGTGCGGCCCGGTCACGGTGCCGATCAGCTTCGCCTCGATCTTGAAGTGGCTGAGCACCTCGAGCAGCGCCCGTGCCGTCTTCTCCATCTCGCGGCGGTCCGGAGCCCGCTCGCGATCGTCGTTGCCGCGCCGCAGCAGCTTCGCCGGCGGGTTGCGGTAATCGAGTTCGTCCGACTCGGTGATGCCGCCCCGCTTCGCTCCCTGCGGCGTCTGCGTGATCTCGATCTCCTCGGCGGCGGTCGGCTCCGGCTCGGGTGCCGGTTCCGGCTCGAGGGCGGCGGCGCCGTCGTCTTCGAAGGCGTGCTCCACCTCCTCCCCGACGGGCTCTTCGGCCACCGCTTCGCCCTCGTCGGCGTCGAAGTCGATCTCGCCCGTCTCCTCCTCGTCGCCCAGCGGATTCGTCAGGGCGTCGTCGCGGGCGTCGTCGTGATCCGGATAGTGCGCGGTCGTCCAGCCGTCGCCGACCCGCTCGCCGAAGCGGTCGCGGCGGCCACGGACCGAGCGGGCGAGCTCGCCGCTCGCATGCCGGGCCCGCCCGGCGGCTTCGGCGCCGGAGCCGAGCAGGCCGACGAGCGGCCGGCCGCTGAGCAGGAGGATGCCGCTGAGGACCATCAGGACGGCGATGATGTGCGCGCCGACGCGCTGAAACAGGGTCGCCGAGGCCCAGTAGAGGGCCTCGCCGAGAACGCCGCCGTGGCTCGTCATGAAGTCGGGATCGAACGTGCCGCTCCGTGCCGGCTCATCGGGCCCGAGCCCGGCGGTGCCGGCGGCGAATGCGAGCAGCAGACCGGCGACGAGCAGGATCGCCCCGGCGTTGATCGTCCCCGGATAGCGGATCAGCGGCTTGACGACGAGCGCGATCCCGCAGCCGGCGAGGACCATCGGGACCGCGTAGGAGACCGAGCCTCCGGCCCAGGTCAGCGCCACCTCGAGGCCGGAGCCCCCGAGTCCGCCGTTCCAGCCCGCGTAGAGGACGAACCCGAGATAGAGCGCGGCGGCGAGCAGGCCGAGGCCGATCAGGTCGAGGTGGCGCTGCTCGAGCTCGCGCGGCAGCGCACGGACAGTGCGCGCGGCCGGCTTCTTCCCCCGCTTGGGAGAAGCCTTCTTGCCGCGCGCTTTCGGTCGCAGGAGTGGCTTTGTTGGCATCTGGCGACCCCTTCGACGCGGGGTTGCCGTCCCCTGCGCGACACCGCTTGCGGGGCCGGCAACGGGCTTGCCCGCGCACCGGAGCGGCAAAGGGCGGCGATCGCTGTCTTTAGAATCGATGCGGTGACCGATGCCGACAACCTGATCGGGCGCGTCCTCGTCGTCGAGGACGACGACGACATCGCCGACGTCCTCCGCCGCTCGCTGCGCCAGGAGGGCCACGAGGTGCGCACGGCGGGCGACGGCGAGGAGGCCTTGAGCATGGCGGCCGAGTTCGTCCCCGACCTGGTCGTGCTCGACCTCGGGCTCCCGAAGCTCGACGGCGTCGACGTCTGCCGGAAGCTGCGCGCAGCGGGCGATGTGCCGATCCTGATCCTGACCGCCCGTACCGACACCGGCGACCGTGTCGAGGGCCTCGACGCCGGCGCCGACGACTACCTCGTCAAGCCGTTCGAGCGTGCCGAACTGCTGGCGCGGATGCGGGCGCTGCTGCGCCGCCGACCCCCGCGCGGCACGGCTTCGCTGACCGTCGGCGATCTCGTGCTCAACCCGGGAACCCGGGAGGTGACGCGCGGGGAGCGCGTCGTCGACCTGACCAATCGCGAGTTCGAGCTGCTCGAGTTCCTGATGAGGAACGAGCGGCTCGTGATCTCGCGCGAGCGCCTGCTCGAAGAGGTCTGGGGCTATGACCCGACCTCCATGACGAACACGATCGACGTGTTCATCAGCAACCTCAGGCGCAAGCTCGAAGAGGGAGGAGAGGAACGGATCCTGCATACCAAGCGGGGTGCCGGCTACGTGGTCAGAACGTGAGCCGATGAACCCGCTGCAGGGCCTGAAACATCTCTACGCCCGCTCGCGACGCCTCCCCGTCCGGATCCGGATCGCGATCGTCTCGGCGACGCTCACGGCCGTGATCCTGATCGGCTTCGCCGCCGTCGTCGGCCGTCTCGTCACCGACCGCCTCCACACCGACTTCGAGAACGAGCTGCGCGGCAACGCGGCGACGCTCGCGAACCGAATCAGCCTGAACAACTCCGGACAGCCGGTGGACCCGAACCTCGATGAGGTCGCGCTGGCCAACGACGCCGAAATCCGCCTCGTCAGCGCGGACGGCGATTCCGTCATCGCCACCCCGAGCTCGACGGAGTTCCCGCCGCCGGACACCTCGCGGGTGGTCTCCGCCGGGCCGCTGCAGGTCGCCACCTCCCAGGTGTTCAGCACCAGCAACGACATCGGCATACCCCCCGCCACCTTCTACGTCCAGTACGCGCGCCCGGAGTCGTCGATCGACGACACGATCGGGCGCCTCTGGCTGTTCCTCGCCGGCGGCGTCGCAATCGGCACCCTGCTCGCCGGCGTCGCCGGGATGGCCGTCGCCAACCGGGCGATGCGGCCGATCTCGGCCCTGACCGCGGCCGCGGGCGACATCGCGACGACGCGCGATCCCTCGCGGCGGATCCCCGAGCCCGAGAGCGACGACGAGGTCGCCGAGCTGGCCCGGACGCTCGATCAGATGCTCCGCCAGCTCGACGCGGCGCGGTCGGAGACGGAGGCGACGATCCAGCGTCAGCGCGAGTTCGTCGCCGACGCCTCGCACGAGCTGCGGACTCCGCTGACCAGCATCCTCGCCAACCTCGAGCTCCTCGACGCGGCGCTCGCGGCCGACATGCGCTCCGACGATGAGGGCGCGGCGGTCGCCTCGGCGCTGCGCAGCTCGAAGCGGATGAACCGCCTCGTCGGCGACCTGCTGCTGCTCGCCCGCGCCGACGCCGGTCGTGTCGGGACCCGGGTCGAGTGCGACCTCGCGACGATCGCCTCGGAGGCGCTCGAGGAGGTCGCGCCGGTCGCCGACGGCCACCGCTTCAGCGCCGACCTCGACGAGGCGGCGCCGGTGAGCGGCAACCCCGACGAGATCCACCGGATGATCCTCAACCTGCTCGAGAACGCGATCCGCCACACGCCGGAGGGCACCGCGATCGACGTCGGGCTCGCGATCGACGGCGACACCGCCCGGTTGACCGTCCGCGACGACGGTCCCGGCCTGCCGGCCGGCATGGAGGATCAGGTCTTCGCCCGTTTCGTCCGCGGTGAGGGCCCCGCCGACCGCAGTGCGAGGAACGGCGCCGGCACCGGACTGGGACTGTCGATCGTCCGCGCTGTCGCCACCGCCCACGGCGGCAGCGTCACGGCGGCCAACGGGTCCGACGGCGGGGCCTGCTTCGAGGTCCGGATGCCGCTGGCGGCGCCTGCTCAGGTTTGAGCGAACTATTCGCGGACCTTGAGGGCGTCTTTAAGCACGGGGCCGAATATGGCCCGTGGACGAGACAACAGCCACCCGGTCCTCCCCATAAGCCGACCGAGGTGGCACCTGATTGGCCAGCCTGAGCCAATTGCGAGCCCGCCGGATCCCCCTCCCTGATCCGGCGGGTCTCTTTTTCGGAGGCCTGCTGGCCCCGCTTTCGTCCCGTATCCGGGAGGAGATCGACCTCAGCGGCGCTGCGGTCGGTCAAGGAGCAGGCGGAAGCGGACGCGAAGCGGAGCATTCCGCCGGAGTTGTTCAGACCTCGATTACCACCGGGAGCACCATCGGGCGGCGCTTGAGACGCTTGTAGACGAAGGTCGCGACTGCGTCGTGGACGTCCTCGCGGATCAGCGCCGGCTCGCGGACGTGGCCGCGGAGCGCATCCTCCAGTTTGTCCTCGACGATGTCGGCGAGCTCGTCGAGAAGGCGCTCGCTGTCGTCGCTGGACTGCATCGGCACGCCGCGGAAGCTGATCTCGGGATCGGCCGCGACCTCGCCATCGTCGACCGAGACGGTCGCGACGACGATCACGAGGCCATCGGCCGAGAGCGTACGGCGGTCGCGGAGGGCCGCATCGTCGGGCTCGCCGAGATCGAGCCCGTCGACGAAGATCATCCCGGCGCCGATGTCATCGCCGAGGCGGGCGCCGTCGGCGTCGATCTCGAGCGGGATCCCGTTCCGCGTGCGGAAGATCCGGTCGCTGTCGACCCCGACCGACTCGGCGAGCATCCCGTGCAGGCGGATCCGCTTGTAGTCGCCGTGCATCGGCATCACGTAGCGCGGCCGGGTCAGGTTGAGCATCAGCTTCATGTCCTCCTGGTAGCCGTGGCCGGAGGCGTGGATCGGTGCGTCGGCGGCGGTGATCACCCGGGCGCCGATCTCGAAGATCCGGTCGATCGTCTCGTTCACCGACCGCTCGTTGCCGGGCACCGGCGTCGCCGAGAAGACGACCGTGTCGCCGGAGTGAAGCGCGACGTCGCGGTGCTCGCCGTGGGCCATCCGTCGCAGCGCCGAGAGCGGCTCGCCCTGGCTGCCGGTCGAGATCGCGACCACCTCCTCGTCCGGGTAGTCCTCGATCTCGCGCGGCTGGATCAGCAGCCCCTCGGGAGCCTTCGCGATCCCGAGGTTGGAGGCGATGTTGAAGTTCTTGCGCATCGAGCGCCCGACGAGCGCGACCTTGCGGCCGAGGGCATCGGCCGCATCGACGACCTGCTGGACGCGATGGACGTTGGAGGCGAAGCAGGTGACGATGATCCGGCCCTCGCAGCGGGAGAACGTCTCCAGCAACGCCGGCCCGACGCTCGCCTCCGACAACGCGACGCCAGGACGGTCGGCGTTGGTCGAGTCGCCGCAGAGGCAGAGCAGGCCCTCGTCACCGAGCCGGGCGAGCCGGGCGAAGTCGGCCGGGCGGCCGTCGACGGGCGTCTGGTCGAACTTGTAGTCGCCGGTGATCAGGATCGTCCCCAGCGGCGTGCCGACCGCGACCGCGCAGGCGTCGGGGATCGAGTGCGACATGTGGACCATCTCGATCTCGAAGTCGCCGGCGGCGACCGGACTGCCGGGGGCGAGGTCGCGGAGCGGCACGTCGCGGAGCTTGTGCTCCTCGAGCTTCGACCGGACCATCCCCACGGTCAGCCGGCCCCCGTAGATCGCCGGGGGGATGCCGATCTCGCGGAGGACGTAGGGCAGGGCGCCGACGTGGTCCTCGTGGCCGTGGGTCAGGACGATCGCCTCGATGTCGTCGATCCGCCCGCGCAGGTAGGAGAAGTCGGGCAGGACGAGGTCGATCCCGAGCATCTCCGCGGTCGGGAACATCAGCCCGGTGTCGACGATGACGATCTTGCCGTCGTACTCGACGACCGTCATGTTCTTGCCGATCTCGCCGAGCCCGCCCAGCGGCAGGATCCGCAGGGCGGCTTCGCCGCGGCTCACGCGACGACCTCGAGGCCGACCGCTTCGAGCGCGCTCCGGACGACCTCGCGCTGGCCTTGGTCGAGCGGGACCATCGGCAGCCGCATCCGCTCCGAGCAGATTCCGAGCATCTCCAGCGCAGCCTTGAGCGGCATCGGGTTCGTCGTCACGCCCAGCGCGTCGTAGATCGGCTGCAGGGAGGCGTCGATCTCGCGGGCGCCGTCGAGGTCGCCGGCCTCGAAGCGATCGCGGATCGCAGCCATCTGCGGGCCGACGAGATGCGATGCGACCGTGATCCCGCCGGTTCCGCCGATCTCGAGCGCACGGAGGAGGACGCCGTCGTTGCCGGCGAGGATGTCGAGGCCGGCGATCGCCTGCAGCTCGGCGTCGTTGGCCTGCTTGACCGCGACGACGTTGGCGATGCCGGCCAGCTCGGCGAGCAGCTCCGGCGGCATGTTGACCACCGTCCGCGAGGGGATGTTGTAGATCACGATCGGCTTCGCGGTGGCCGCGGCGACCGCCTCGACGTGGGCCCTGATCCCGGCCGGGTTCGGCTTGTTGTAGTACGGGGTGACGACCAGCATCGCGTCGGCGCCGGCGTCGTCGGCCGCCATCGTGAGGGCGACCGAGTGCCTGGTGTCGTTCGTGCCGCTGCCGCAGATCAGCAACGCCTCGGAACCGACCTCGGCGCGGACCGCGCGCAGCAGGTCGATCTGCTCCTCGTCGTTCAGCGTCGCCGCCTCGCCCGTCGTGCCGGCGACGACGAGGCCGTCGGAGCCGTTCTCGAGGAGATGGACGGCGAGTCTCGCCGCGGCCTCGTAGTCGACGTCGCCGCTCGCGTCGAACGGCGTCGCCATCGCCGTCAGGACGCCGCTGAGCCGGGAAGCCATGCGTTGAGGTTAGCCCGCGGCGGCGAACGCCGGAGGCGTCCGCTCCGCCCACGGCGCTGCCTTCTCGAGCTGCGCGGCGATCCTGATCAGCAGATCCTCGCGCCCGAACGGCGCGACGAACTGGACGCCGACCGGCACGCCCTCCCCGGTCCAGTGAAGCGGGACGTTGATCCCCGGCTGGCCGGTCAGGTTGAAGAGCGCCGTGAAGGCGCCCGAGGGCAGGCAGCGGTGATAGGCGGCGAGGTCCGGCTGCGAGGTGTCGATCTCGCCGAGCTTCGGGGCGACCTCGGCCATGGTCGGCGTCAGCAGCAGGTCGTAGCCGGACTCGAACCAGCCGGCGATCATCCGCGCGAGCATCTGGTGCAGGCCGACGTCGAGCAGATAGCGGGCGCCGTCGCGCTCGTGGCCGATCTGGGCCATGTCCCATGTGAGCCGCTCGACGTCGTCGGCGTTGACCGGCCGGCCGACGAGCAGCCCGAGCTGGGTCAGCGTCGCCGCCTGGCCGGCCGCCCAGCGGGTCAGGAACGTCTGCTCGATGTCCGGTCCTCCCTCCCCCGTCGGCAGCACATCGGCGATCGAGCCGTCGTCGACCGAGTGGCCGAGCGACTCGCAGAGCTTCGCAGCGTTCGCAACGGCCTCCCGGCACGGCCCTGCGACATCGACGCTTTCGATCAGCGCCTCGTCGAGGACACCGATCCGCAGGCCGCCGCTCTCGTCGTCGAGCTCGTCGGTATACGGGCGCATCGGCGGTGGGGCAACGTACGGGTCGCCGGGAGCGGGGCCGTGTACGGCTTCGAGCAGCCGAGCGGTGTCGCGCACCGACCGCGAAACGCAGAGCTCGACCGTCACTCCCGACATCACGTCGCCGATCAGCGGTCCCTCGCTGGTCCGCTGCCGCGTCGGCTTCAGTCCCACGAGGCCACAGTTCGAAGCCGGGATCCGGATCGAGCCGCCGCCGTCGTTGGCGTGCGCCATCGGCACGATCCCGGCGGCGACGGCGGCGCCCGAGCCGCCGCTCGAGCCGCCGGGCGTGCGGGTCGTGTCCCAGGGGTTCTTCGTCGCCCCGTAGGCGGCGGGCTCGGTCGTCGCGACGATCCCGAGCTCCGGAGTGTTCGTCTTGCCGATCGTGACGAGGCCGGCGGCGCGGAAGCGCTGGGCGAGCGTCGTGTCGAGCGGCGAGTTGAAGCCGGCCTCCTTGAGCAGCTTCATTCCCAGGTGCAGCGGCTGCCCGGCGAAGGCCGCGCCGAGGTCCTTGAGCAGGAAGGGAACGCCCTTGAAGGGGCCGTCAGGGAGCGCGCCGGTCGCCTGCTCGCGGGCCTGCGACGAGAGGTCGTGGATGATCGCGTTGATCCCCGGGTTGATCCGCTCGGCGCGCTCGATCGCGGCGTCGATCAGCTCCGCCGGCTTCGCCTCGCCGGAGCTGACCAGCTCCGCCTGGGCGGTGGCGTCCATCCGTGCAAGCTCGTCGCTCAAGGTCGTTCCTTTCCTGATGGTTCGGGGCGCGAAACCCTATTCGCTGTCCAGCAACGCCTCGAGGCCGACGGTGAGCGGCTCGGGAAGCGAGCCGACCCGGCGGCAGGCGAGCACGACGCCCGGCATGAACGAGCTCCGATCGATCGAGTCGTGACGGATCGAGAGGGTCTGTCCCTCGCCGCCGAAGATGACCTCCTGGTGGGCGACGAGACCGGGCAGGCGGATCGAATGGATCGGCTCGTGGACGTTGCCGCCGGCGGCGCGGATCAGCTCCGCGGTCCGCGCCGCGGTGCCGGAGGGCTTGTCGAGCTTGGCCGCGTGATGGAGCTCGATGATCTCGGCGTCGGGCATCAGCGCCGCGGCGCGCTGAGACAGCTCCATGAGCAGGACCGCGCCGATCGCGAAGTTCGGGGCGACGAAGGCGCGGCCCCCTTCCCCACCGTCCCAATGGTCGGCGGCGCACTTGCGGAGCTTGTCGAGATCGAAGCCGGTCGTCCCGATCACGACACTGACGCCCGCGTGCAGGCACTCGTGGGCATTCGGGAGCGCCTGGTCGGGGACGGTGAAGTCGACGACGACGTCGGCGTCGCCGATCACCTCGCTGAGCTCGGTTCCCAGGGCCGGGTCGGCCCTGCCGGTGAGCTCGAGCCCCTCGGCGGCCGCGACGGCGTCGCAGACGGTGGCCCCCATCCGCCCGGCGGCACCCGCGACCGCTACCCGGATCGGTGCGGCCATCAGCCGGCGAGGACCGGGCTGATCGGCGCCACGGCCTTGCGGAAGCAGCCCTCGTCGGCGCCGATGCAGGCCGCGGAGATGTTCTCGGCCGCGTAGAGCTCGGCGGCGAGCTCGGAGACGTCGTCGATGGTGACGGCGTCGATCTCGGCGATCACCTCGTCGATGCCGAGCAGCGGCAGATCGAAGAGGACGGCGTTCGCGTTCCGGCTCATCCGCGCCGAGGTCGATTCGAGGACGAGCACGGTCCGGCCTTTGACGTGCTCCTTGGCGCGTTCGAGCTCCTCCGCGCCGACCGGCTGCGAGCGCAGCGAGTCGAGCTCGGCGGCGATCACCTCGCAGGCCTCGGCGACGTTGTCCTCGCGGGTCCCGACGTACATCGCGACCGTCCCCTGGTCGGCGAACTGCGAGGAGTACGAGCCGACCGAGTAGGCGAGGCCGCGCTTCTCGCGGACCTCGCGGAAGAGCCGCGAGGAGCTCGAGCCGCCGAGGATCGTGTCCATCACGTTGAGGACGTAGCGGCGCTCGTCGGCGCGGCTGATCCCGGGCGCCCCGAAGCAGATGTGGTACTGCTCGGTCTCCTTCGGGTAGAAGCGCAGCCTGCCGCCGGCCGCGGGCGCGCCGCCGTTCGCGGCCGCCACCTCGCCCCGGTTCGGCGCCAGATAGCGATCGGCGAGCTCGACGATCCGTTCGTGCTCGAGGCTGCCGCTCGCCGAGACGACGATGTTCGAGCCCACGTAGCGGGCCTCGTGGTAGGCGGCGATGTCGGGGATCGGGATCGACCCGATCACATCGGCCGTGCCGAGGATCCGCCGTCCGAGCGGCGCATCGCCGTAGATCGCGTCGGCGAGGACGTCGTGGACCCGGTCGGAGGGCTCGTCCTCGTACATCGCGATCTCCTCGATGACGACCTGCCGTTCCGAGTCGATGTCGGGGAAGGTCGGCTTCAGGAACATCTCGGCGAGCAGGTCGATCGCCTTCTCGGTGTGCTCGTCGAGGAACCGCGAATAGAGCTGGGTCGTCTCCTTGCTGGTCGCCGCGTTCGTCGCGGCGCCGAGCCCGTCGAAGTACTCGGAGATCTCGATCGCCGAGTAACGCTTCGTTCCCTTGAAGAGGAGGTGCTCGAGGAAGTGCGAGACGCCGGCCTGTCCCGGGGTCTCGTCACGCGAACCGGTCCGGACCCAGAGCCCGAGGGCGACCGAGCGGACCGACGGCACGGTCTCGGTGACGACCCTGAGGCCGCCATCGAGTTCGGTCAGCTCGACGCCTTCGGGAAGGGACACGGGCCTCAGTCGCGCCGGCGACGCTCGCGGTCGCCGCCGCGCCGCTCGCCGCCCCTGCCGCCGCGATCACGGCCGCGTCCGCCACGGTCGCCGCCACCGCGCCGCGGACCGCGGTCGCCGCTGCCGACGGCCGCGAGCTCCTCCTTGGACTTGCCGGCGATCGCCGGGTCGTCGGAGCGTCGCAGACCGATCCGGCCGCGCTCGCGGTCGACCTCGACCACCGTGACATCGAGCTCGTCGCCCTGGCTGAGGACGTCCTCGACGGTCTCGACCCGCTCGCCCGGCTTGACCGCCGAGATGTGGAGGAGGCCGTCGGTGCCCTTGACCAGCTCGACGAAGGCGCCGAACGTGGTCGTCTTGACGACCTTGCCCTTGAACTGATCGCCGACCTCGGCCTCGCGGGTCATCGCCTCGATCTGCTTGATGCAGGCCTCGACGAGCTCGCCGTTGGCGGCGTAGACCCGGATCGTGCCGTCGTCTTCGACGTCGATCTGCGCCTCGAACTCCTCGGAGAGGCCGCGGATCGTCTCGCCGCCCTTGCCGATGACGGCGCCGATCTTCTCGGGGTCGATCTTGATCGACTCGATCCGCGGGGCGGTCGGGCTGAGCTGCTCGCGGGGGCCGTCGATCGCCTCGGACATCTTGCCGAGGATGAACAGCCTGCCCTGGCGGGCCTGCTCGAGCGCCTCGCGGAGGATCTCGAAGGTGACGCCGGTGATCTTGATGTCCATCTGGAGGGCGTTGATGCCCTCCTCGGTCCCGGCGACCTTGAAGTCCATGTCGCCGAGGTGGTCCTCGACGCCGGCGATGTCGGTGAGGACGATCACGTCGTCGCCCTCCTTGATCAGCCCCATCGCGACGCCTGCGACCGGTGCGGAGACCGGCACGCCCGCTGCCTGGAGGGCCATCGAGGAGGCGCAGACGGAGCCCATCGACGAGGA
>Ga0207708_10000288_pt1 | contig 39571 bp, 44 predicted proteins | sample KBSK5101metaG_FD_184340 | JGI IMG/M metagenome (GOLD analysis project Ga0207708, IMG submission 184340) | Corn, switchgrass and miscanthus rhizosphere microbial communities from Kellogg Biological Station, Michigan, USA - KBS K5-10-1 metaG... | ecosystem: Host-associated > Plants > Roots >... | reverse complement strand
CGGCGTAGGTCGTGAACCCGACCCAGGTGAAGAATACGATCGCGAACAGGCCGAAGTACTCGACGAAGACCTTGGGCGCCGGATCCGTCTGGATGAGGTCCGACATGCGCGCGATGACGACCACGAAGACGAGGTCGAAGAACAGCTCGAGGTTGGTGGGACGCGCCTCGGTGACGGTCGAACGCAGCCGCAAACGTAAGAGTTTGCTCCCGCCTTCGGACCGGTCGGATACGGTCCCCGCCGTGCGCCGCCCCCTGCTCGTGCTGCTCGTCCTCGCCGGCGTGCTCGCCCTGCCCGCGGCGGCCTCGGCCACGCTGGTTTACGGCGTCCAGCCCAGCCGCGGCGCGCCGTCGGTGTGGGTGGCCAACAACGACGGCAGCGGCGCCACGCGGCTCGCGACCGGCTACGGCGGTCCGACCATCTCGCCGGACGGCACCACGGTTGCCGCGCTGCGCCAGACGAGCTCGGGCGGCAGCGCCCTCTCCGTGTTCCCGGCGACCGGCGGCCCCGGCCGTCGGCTGCTGACCAACGCCGGCTTCGCGACCGTGTCGTGGTCGCCGGACTCGTCCACCATCGCCGCCTACAGCGGGCACCGGCTGCAGATCGCCAACGTCGCCACCGGCGCCGTGGCCACGCTGGCCACGGGCACGTTCAGCGGCACGGCGCCGAGCTTCTCGCCCCTCGGCGACCAGATCGCCTACGCGCGGGCGACCAGCAGCCGCACCAACGCGCCCTCGGACGTCTACACCGTCCCCGTCGGCGGCGGGGCGCCGACGCGGCTCACGACCGACGGCCTGTCGCTCAACCCGATCTGGGGCCCGACGCAGATCGCGTACTCGCGCGGCCCGCACCGGCGCCAGGATTTCCCGCGCCTGAACATCTGGCTCATGAACCCGGACGGATCCAACCAGCGCCAGCTGACCAACGTGCGGGTGCCGACGCTCGTATCCGGCCTGGCGCCGCTGCAGTGGTCGGCCAGCGGCCAGCAGCTCCTGGCCACCTTCGGCGGGCAGGACACGGACCAGGCCTACGCCGTCGACCCCAACACCGGCGCCGCGCGCGACCTCGGCGCCCGCCGCTTCAACGGCACCGCGCCGGCGGCGATCTCGCGCGACGGCACCACCGTCCTGGCGCAGACCGGCGGCGAGGAGGGCCCGAGCTCCGGCCAGAACGTCGTGTCGATCCCGTTCACCGGGGGCGCGGCGACCGTCCTCGTGCGACGCGCGAGCACGCCGGACTGGAACGCCTAGTCGGAGCTGCGTGGCCAACAAGGCCGCCTTCAGCCGCGAGGACGTCGCCGACGCCAAGCGCGGCGCCCCGGCGGTCTCGCTGGCCGGGTACGCCGCCGATCGCGGCCTGCAGTTCCTCGACCACGCGACGCCGGCCGGCTACCGGACGGCGGTGCCCTGCGAGCCCGAGTTCCAGTTCAACCTCATGCGCGGCCCGCTGCCCGGCGGGGAGTTCGGCGTGGTCGGGCACGAGGCCTTCGGCTTGCCGTGGGTCGGCGGCACCGTGGCCTGGTCGGGCTGGGTCGAGACCGTGGGCAGGCCCAAGGGCACCGGCCTGCGGGCGCGCGACTTCGCCCTGTCGATGCTGCCGGGCGCGGACCTGTTCACGGGCTGGGGCAGCGAGAAGGTCGAGCCGCTGCGCACTCCCTGCACCATCGCCGCCGTGCGCCTGCCCGAGAGCGCCGGCCTTCAGCCCCACCTGCGCATCGACAACCGGGACGCCGCCCCGCCCTACGACTTCGGCAACGACGTCGACCTGCACGCGCTGGGGCTGCTGCTGCACGCCGACCCGGCGGCGCCGGCCGACCTGCTCGACGCGTTCCTGGCCGAGCCGGTCGCGTCGACCCTGCAGGCGCACGCGGGCGACCCGCTGTTCCAGGTCCTGATCACCTGCGCGACGCTGGTCGTGCGCCGCAACGGCTGGATCGCCGACCCCGCGCAGCTCGACGAGCTCTGCGGCTTCGCCTCCTCGCTGGCGCGCAACGCGCGCGCGGCCTGCCGCGCCCGGCTGCCCCGCCAGCCGTTCGAGGAGGCGCTGCCGGCTCCGGCCTGGCAGACCGGCGCGCCGCCGGCGCGCGGGTTTGCGCTCGAGCCACACTGGCAGGGGTGGGCAACGGCCACCGCCGGGCGGCTCGGGCTCGCGCTCGAGGGCGCGGTCGCCTACCACCGCGCCTTCCCCTCGGTGCCGGCGCCCGGCTTCGCCAAGGTGGTGATGCGGGGCACGCTGCCGGTCCTCGGCGTTTTCGGCCGCCTCGTCGTCCACACCGAGCCCGGCGCCTCCCGCGCCGCCGTGCTCGTGCCCGCCCCGGAGGGCGTGACCAGCGGACCCGACGGCGACCGCATCGAGACCGAACCGCCGGTGCGGCTCGAGGTGCGCGACGGCCTGGCCGGCGTCTACACGGTCACGAGCTACTGGGGCAACGCGATGGCGGGCGACGTCGACGCCCTCCTGGCCAACGCCGCCTACGTACTCAGGGGCTGGATCTAGAGGTTCAAGGCCAGGTATTTGGTTTCCAGATACTCCTCGATGCCCTCGTGGCCGCCCTCGCGGCCGAAGCCGGAGTACTTGACGCCGCCGAACGGCGCCGCCGGGTTGGAGACGATGCCCTGGTTGAGGCCGATCATCCCGGTCTGCAGCGCCTCGCACACGCGGAACGCGCGCTTGACGTCGCCGGTGTAGACGTAGGCGACGAGGCCGAACACGGTGTCGTTGGCCTCGGCCACCGCCTCCTCCTCGGAGGTGAACGTGGTCACCGGCGCGACCGGGCCGAAGATCTCCTCCTTGAGCAGGCGCGCGGTGCGCGGCACGTCGTCGAGGACGGTGGGCGCGTAGAAGTAGCCCGGGCCGTCGGCGGGGTGGCCGCCGAGGAGCACCTTGGCGCCCTTGGACACCGCGTCCTGCACCAGCTCCTGGACCTTGCCGCGCTGGTCGTCGTCGATCAGCGGGCCGAGGTCCACGCCGTCCTCGGTGCCGCGGCCGACCTTCAACCCGCGCATCCGCTCGGCCAGCTTGGCGGCGAACGCCTCCGCCACCGGCTCGGCCACGTGAAAGCGGTTGGCGGCGGTGCAGGCCTCGCCGATGTTGCGCAGCTTGGCGATCATCGCCCCCTCGACCGCGGCGTCGAGGTCGGCATCCTCGAAGACGAGGAAGGGCGCGTTGCCGCCCAGCTCCATGGACACGCGCAGGATCTGGTCGGCCGACTCCTCGATGAGCTTGCGGCCGACCTCGGTCGAGCCGGTGAAGGAGAGCTTGCGCGTGCGCGGGTCGTGGATGAGCGGCGCCATGACCGAGCCCGAGGAGCTCGAGGTGATGACGTTGAGGACGCCGCCGGGCAGGCCGACCTCCTCGAGGATCTGCGCCAGCGCAAGCATCGACAGCGGCGTCTGCGAGGCGGGCTTGACCACCATCGTGCAGCCGGCCGCGACGGCCGGGCCGATCTTGCGCGTGCCCATGGCGGCGGGAAAGTTCCACGGCGTGATCAACAGGCACGGGCCCACCGGCTGCTTCATGGTCAGCAGGCGGCCGGCGCCGTTGGGGGCGACGCTGTAGCGGCCCTCGATGCGCACCGCCTCCTCGGCGAACCAGCGCAGGAACTCGGAGGCGTAGGCGACCTCGGCCTTGGACTCGGCCAGGGCCTTGCCCATCTCCAGCGTCATGAGCAGGGCCAGGTCGTCGGCGCGCTCGGTCATGGCCTCGAAGGCGCGGCGCAGGATCTCGCCGCGTTCGCGCGGCGGGTGAGCGGCCCACTCCGCCTGCGCCGCCACGGCGGCGTCGAGCGCGCGCACGGCGTCGTCGGGTCGGGCGTCGGCGACCTCGGCGATGGTCTCGCCGGTCGCCGGGTCCTCGACTCGCAGGGTCCCGCCCTCGGCCGGGTCGATCCATTCGCCGCCGATGTAGAGCTGCTTGGGGACGCCGTCGAGGACGGCGGCTTCGTTCTTGGTTGCGGTGGTGGTCATGTCGCCACGGTCTCCGTTCCGAGCTCTTCCGAGAGAGCCACGTCGATGGAGTAGTCGATGGGGACGACGATGACCGAGGGGCGATCCAGGGCCAGCGCCGTCCGGAGGTGGTCGCAGAAGTCGTCGACGGAGTCGCAGCGGAAGGCCGCACAGCCGAACGCCTCGGCGAGCTTGACGAAGTCGGGGTTGGTGAAGTCGACGCCGAAGTGGCGGCCGAACTTCTTGTCCTGCTTCCAGACGATCGAGCCGAACTGCCGGTTCTCCCAGATGATGTTCACCGTCGGCGTGCGCAGGCGCACCGCGGTCTCGAGCTCCTGGCAGTTCATGAGGAAGCCGCCGTCGCCGTTGACGGTGACGACGTGCCGGTCGGGGTGGACGAGCTTGGCCGCGATCGCGGTCGGCACGGCGATCCCCATGCCGGCCAGGCCGTTGGCGATCATCACCGTCTCGGGCTCGGCGGCCGGGAACATGCGCGCGATCCACAGCTTGTGCAGCCCGACGTCGCTGATGAGGATGTCGTCGCGGCGCAGGACCTGGCGCAGCTCCCAGAGGACGCGCGGCGGGTGCAGGGGGAAGGCGTCGTCGTTGCGGCCCTGCTCGAAGTGGCGCAGCACGAGGTCGTGGAGGCGGCGGTCGCCGACCGGGAAGGTCACGTGGCGGCACTCCTCCGTCAGGCGGCTGAGCGTGTGGTAGATGTCGCCGAGCAGGTCGACGTCGGTGACGAAGTGCTCGTCGACCTCGGGCGCGACGGTGTCGATGCAGACGATCTTCTTGTCGCCGTTGGGGTTCCAGTTGGCGGGGTCGTGCTCGACGAGGTCGTAGCCGACCGTGATCACCACGTCGGCGTCCTCGAAGCCGGCTAGCTCGTAGTCGCGCTGCTGGAGCCCGACCACGCCGGCCCCGTGCGGGTCCTCGTAGTCGATCAGGCCCTTGCCCATGAAGGTCTCGGCCACCGGGATGCCGGTCGCGCGAGCGAACTCGCGCAGCGCCGGCGCCGCGCCCACGCGGGCGACGCCGTTGCCGGCCAGGACGATGGGGCTGATCGCGTTGCTGATGAGCTCGGCGGCGGCGAGCACCTCGGCAGCGGCGGGCTCGGTGCGACGGACGGTCTCGTGCACCGGCAGCGGCGCGGCGTCGAGCTGGGCGGCCATCACGTCCTCGGGAAGTTCGAGGTGGGTGGCGCCGGGCTTCTGGGCCTGGGCGACCTTGAACGCCTTGCGCACGGCTTCGGGGATCACCCTCGCGCTGTTCAAGCGCGTGTTCCACTTCGTGACCGGGGCCATCATCGAGACCACGTCGATGTACTGGTGGGACTCCTTGTGCATGCGCTCGAGGTCGGCCTGGCCGGTCAGGGCGACGAGCGGGGCGCGGTCGAGGAAGGCGTCGGCGACGGCGGTGATGAGGTTGGTGGCGCCGGGGCCGAGGGTGCCCAGGCACACGCCGGCGCGGCGGGTCAGGCGGCCGTACATGTCGGCCATGTAGGCGCCGCCCTGCTCGTGGCGCACGGGCACGAACGCGATCGACGAGTTGGCGAGGGACTCGTTGAGGTCGAGGGTCTCCTCGCCCGGGATGCCGAAGACGTAGCGAACGCCCTCGGCCTCCAGGCACTCGACGAACACATCCGATGCTTTACGTGCGGTCACTGTTCCCCTTCTACCGTCGCTCTGTTGCCCCGTTTTGTTCTTCTAGGAACGCTAGCCATCGCCACAATGGCCGCCCCCGCCACCGCGTCGGGGGCGGATCGCATCTGGATCGACGGCCGCGGCTTCGGCCACGGGATCGGCCTCTCGCAGGAGGGCGCGCGCGGCTTCGCCGAGCACGGTTTCAACTACCGGCAGATCCTGCGCCACTACTACCGCGGCACGTCCGTGGGCACGCTGTCGCCCGGGCGCAGCGTGCGGGTGCTCCTGCAGTCCGGCGGCCCGGCGGTGTTCAGCGGCGCCAGCGACGTCGGCGGGGTCAAGCTCGACCCCGGCCGCACCTACACCGCCGTGGCCATCGCCGGCGGGCGGCTGGAGATCCGCGGCGGGGGGCGCGCCGTGGCCCGCGGCGGATCGCCCCTGCAGGTGCGCGGGCCGGGGCCGCTCAACGTGGCCGGCGGCACGTACCGGGGCACGCTTGAGCTGTCGGCGGCCGGCGGCGTGCAGGTGGTCAACACGCTCCCGCTCGAGGACTACGTGCGCGGGGTGGTCTCGGCCGAGAGCCCGTCCTCGTGGCCGATCGAGGAGCTCAAGGCCCAGGCGGTGGCCGCGCGCGGCTACGCGGTGACCACCTCCCACGGCGGCGCCTTCGACCAGTACGCGGACACGCGCTCGCAGGTCTACAAGGGCGTCGGGGCCGAGACCGCGCGCACCGATGCCGCCGTGCGGGCCACGCGGGGCCAGGTCGTCACGTATCGAGGTCGTGCCGTCACCTCCTACTTCTTCGCCGCGTCGGGCGGTCACACCGAGAACGTCGAGGACTCGTTCGTGGGCTCCTCGCCCAGGCCGTGGCTCAAGGGTGTGCCCGACCCCTACGAGCGCGGCGCGCCCATGCATACCTGGCACCGCGGCCCGTACACGCACGCGCAGCTCGGCGCCAAGCTGGGCGACTGGGTGAAGGGCAGCTTCGAGCGCGTCGTCGTGACCGGGCGCGGCGCCTCGCCGCGGATCGTGCACGCGGTGGTCGTGGGCACGCGCGGGCGCACGCGGGTCACCGGACCCGACCTGAAGGCACGCCTGGGCCTGCCCGACAGCTGGGCGACGTTCGTCGACGTCTCCACCGTGCCCTCGCCGGCGGGGCCGCCGCTGGCCGCCGCGGTCGGCGTCGGCGGCGGGGTCAACGTGCGCGCCCGGGCGGCGTGCGCGGTGCGGGGCACGATCGGCGCGGGCGCGCCCGGCGCCCCGGTCGCCGTGCAGGCCGAGCGCCGGGGGCGCTGGCACGCCGCGGCGACGACGAAGCGGCGGCGCGGCGGCGGCTATGCCGCGGTGGTGCCGCGCTCGGGCACCTACCGCGTGCGCTACCACGGCCTGGACGGCCCGCCGGTGCGGGTCACGTGCCGCGTTGCCGCGCCTCCAGGAGGATGAGCGCGACCAGGGCCGCCGTGGCAGCTCGAGCCACGAGGCGTGGCGCTCCTCCATGCGGCAGCGCGACGTAGCCGCCGCACGGAGGCACCACGGCTACACGGCGACGGGCTCGCGCACGAAGTCGGCGATCAGGGCGCCCAGCCGCTCGGGCTGGTCTTCGGAGACGAAGGTCCGCGCGCCGCGGATCTCCTCGAAGCGGCCCTCGGGGAACATCGTCGCCAGCCGCCGGCCGGTGTCGAGCGGGAAGAACTTGTCGTCCGCGCCCCAGGCCACGAGGACCGGCTTCGTGAACGTCGGGAAGCGCTCGGCCGCGGCCAGCGTGACGTCGGGGCTCATCCCCCGGATCGTCTTGCCGGCGTCGCGCCGGATGCTCGCGTTGTCGAGCATCGGGCCCACCCACGCGTCGGTGACCTCGTTCGGGATGTCGCCGTGGCTCAGCGCCCCGAAGGCCATCGGCGTCCTCCGCACGGCGCGGGAGCGCATCGGCGCCATCAGCGCCTTGAGCCCGCCCGGCGTCTTGGCGGCCGCGATCATGGGCTTGAACGCGGGCGGCGGGAAGTTCTCGAACGCGTCGCAGTTGGTGAGCACGAGCTTGCCCACGCGTTCGGGGCGCTCGGTCACCAGCACCTGGCAGATCGCGCCGCCGGTGTCGTTGCCGATGACGACGGCGTCGGTGAGCTCGAGCGCCTCGAGGAACTCCGCGATCAGGTGCGCCACGCCGCGCGGCGAGGTGTCCGCGTCCGGGCGCATCGGCCGGGTGTGCGAGCCCAGCGGCCAGTCGGGCACGATCACCCGGCCGGCGTCCTCGAGCAGTGGCGCGACCTTGCGCCACAGCAGGCCGTTGACGAGGAGCCCGTGCACGAACACGATCGGCGCCCCGGAGCCGCTCGGGCCGGCCGCCTCGCTCGCGGCGCCCGGCGCGCTGTCCCGGTAGCTGATCGTTCCGGCCGACAGCTCCACGTCATGGGTGGCATTCATCGGATCGATCTCCTATGCTCGTCGTCTTCAGACACATACAGACTGCACGCATGATGCATACAGACAGTACGCATGTCAAGACGTCACGGAAGGCCGCCCAGTCCGAGGCCACCCGGGCCAAGCTCGTTCGCGCCGGACGCAAGCTGTTCGGCAAGCGGGGCTACGCGGACGTGGGCACGGAGGAGATCGTGCGCGCGGCCGGGGTCACCCGCGGCGCGCTCTACCACCAGTTCGCCGACAAGCGCGAGCTGTTCGCCGCCGTCTTCGAGGACACGGAGACCGCGCTCATCGCCGAGGCGGGGCGGAACAGCGCCGGCGTCGACGATCCCGTGGAGGCGCTGCGCCGCGCCTTCCTGGGTTGGTTCGAGGCGTGCCTGCGGCCGGCGGCGCAGCGCATCGTGCTCCTCGACGCGCCGGCGGTGCTGGGGTGGGAGGAGTGGCGCGAGATCGGCGAGCGCCTCGGCCTGGGCGCGACCATGGCCGCCCTGCAGGCGGCGATGGACGCGGGCGCGATCGCCGTCCAGCCGGTGCGTCCGCTGGCGCACGTGGTCATGGGCGCACTGGACGAGGCCGCGCTCTACGTCGCGCGCGCCGACGACCCCGTGGTGGCTACGGCCGAGATGGCCACGATCCTCGACCGGCTCGTCGAGTCGCTGCGGGCCTAGCTGATCGTGAGCGTCGCCCGGGCGGTCCCGGGCCTAGGTGACCGTGAGCTTCGTGGTGGCCTGCCCGGCGCCGGCGCCGTCGGGGCCGCTGCAGCTCTGCGTCGCGGTGAGGGTGTAGATCCCCGGCGAGAGCCTCACGAGCACGCGAAGCCGGAACGTGGTGTTCGGCGGGCCGACGATGGGTGCTGAGAACAGTCGGGTGGGGCCGGTGGCGCCCTTCGCGGTCACGTGCATGCGGTTGCACACGGTGCCGCCGATGTTGGCGCCCCAGCCGGTGCCGGAAAGGATGACGGCCCTCCGGTGCTGCACGGTCGAGGGCGAGACCGAGAGGGTCGATCCCGCACCCTGCGCGAGGGTCGGCGCGACGAGGGCGATCACGACGAGTGCGGCGAGTGCCGCAGGAAGTCGGCGCATCGGGCGACCCTAACGTTAGGCGTACACCCGGGAGAGGGATTCGGCCACGCACACCGGTTTCTCACCGCCCTCGCGCTCGAAGGTCAGCTCGCTGGTGATCTGGGCGCCGCCGGGAATCTCCTCGACCTTAGCCAGGACCATGCGCATGCGGACACGCTCGCCGACCGGCATCGGCGCCGGGAAGCGCACGCGGTTGCAGCCGTAATTGACGCCGAAGGCGAAGCCCTCATACGACACGAGCGAGTACGCGAACTTCGGCGCCAGCGACAGCGTGTAGTAGCCGTGGGCGATCGTGCCGCCGAACGGCGTCTCCTTGGCGCGCGCGGGATCGGTGTGGATGAAGTACTGGTCGCCGGTGACGTCGGCGAAGCGGTCGACGGATTCCTGCGTGACGAGGTGCCAGTCCGAGACCCCGATCTCGTCCCCCTCGCGCGCCTTGGCCTCGTCGATACTCCTGAACGTGAGCATGCATGGCACCCTAACCGGGTGCCACCACTGCTGATCTTCGACGCCCCCTCGCTGCTCTACCGCGCCTTCTACGCGCTGCCGGACTCGATCCGCGACCCGAGCAAGGAGCATCCGGTCAACGCGATCCTCGGCTCGGTCAACCTCGTGCTCTACGAGTGGGAGGCGCACCGCCCGCGTGCGGTCGTCGCCTGCTTCGGACCCGACGCCGCGCCGTACCGCACCGAGCTCTACGCGAACTACCACGCCGACCGCCCGCCGATGCCTACGGCCTCGTCTGGCAGTGGGAGCGCGCCTACGACTTCTACACGCAGCTCGGGTGGACGGTGGCGCGCAACGAGACGGTGGAGGCCGACGACCTGCTGGGCTCGTTCGCTGACGCCGAGGTGGCCGCGGGCGGCGAGGCGCTGATCCTCACCGGCGATCGCGACATGTACCAGTGCGTCGGCGACGGCGTGCAGGTGCTGTTCGTCAAGACCGGCCAGGGCCGCGGGGCCGAGCCGGTGGACGAGGACGAGGTGCGCAAGCGCTACGGCGTCGGGCCCGAGCTCGTGCCGGATTTCATCGCGCTGCGCGGCGACCCGTCGGACGGGCTGCCGGGCGCGAAGGGCATCGGGCCGAAGACGGCGGCCGAGCTGCTGCGCGACTACGGGTCGCTCGAGGGCGCGATCGAGGCGGCGCAGAAGGTCACGGGGCCGCTGCGCCCGCGGGTGGGGGCAGCGCTGCGCGACCAAGCCGACGAGCTGCGCGCGTTCCTGGAGATCGCGAAGCTGCGCACGGTCGACGTCACGGTGCCGCCCGATGCGCCGCTGCCGGCCGACAAGGCCGCGGCCGCCGCCCGCGAGCTGGGCATGAACCGCCTGGCCGAGCGGGTCGAGAAGCTGGGCGAGTAGGCGCGGGGTTTGAATATGCCTTGACGGGTACATACCTGTCATGGCATATTCAATGCCGGTGGCCTCGCCCGAGCTCCTCTCCGTCCTCGCCGAGCCGACGCGGCGACGGATCCTCGACCTGCTCCTCGAGCAGCCGCGGACCGTCAACCAGCTCGTCGGCGAGCTCGGCACCAGCCAGCCCACCGCCTCCAAGCACTTGCGCGTGCTGCGCGACGCGGGGCTCGTACACGTGCATCCCGAGGCCCAGCGCCGCGTCTACGCGCTGCGCCCGCACCGCCTGGCCGAGCTCGACGCCTGGCTCGCGCCCTACCGGCGGCTGTGGGAGGGCCGGCTGGACGCCCTCGAGGACCACCTGGACCGCAACCCCGATCCCGAAAGGACGACCTCATGACCGCCACCCTCGACACCAGCCGCGGCCGCGCCACCCTGCGCTTCGAGCGCGAGCTGCGCCACGGGCAGGACCGGGTCTGGCGCGCCATCACCGACCCGGCCGAGCTGCGCGCCTGGTTCCCGGCGGAGGTGATCTACGAGCAGCGCGCCGGCGCGCCCATGCAGTTCGACTTCGGCGGCGCGCACGACATCGACGCCTGGCCGGGCGAGGTCCTCGAGTGGGACCCGCCGCGCGTCTTCGCGTTCCTGTGGGGCGAGGACACCCTGCGCTTCGAGCTCGCGCCGGCCGAGGGCGGCACGCGGCTCGTCTTCACCCACGCCTTCGACCACGAGCCGGGCAAGCCCGCGCGCGACGCGGCCGGCTGGGAGGCGTGCTTCGAGGCCTTCGACGCCCTCCTCGACGGGGCCTCCAGGACGCCCGGCGACGGCGACTGGAGCGGCCACCACGAGCGGTACCTGGCCCGCTTCGGCGACCTCACGATCGATGAGCAGCCCGTGCGCCTGCGCGGCCCCTACAAGGAGGTCGACGGGCGCGCCGCGGTGGACGTGATCTACGAGGACCGCCCCGGCACCCTCGTCGTGCGTGCGGCCGGCGAGCCGCTGGCCCACGGCGCCGCCGTCGAGGTGCGCGACGAGGGCGGTGCGACGCTGGCCGCCGGGCGCCTGCGCGACCCGCTCGCTACGGCGTGAAGCGGATGTGGATGACGTCGCCGTCCGCGACCACGTAGTCGCGGCCCTCGGTACGCAGGGTCGCGCGCTCGCGGGCGGCGGCGTAGCTTCCCGCCGCCACGAGGTCGTCCCACGCGATCACCTCGGCGCGCACGAAGCCCCGCTGGATGTCGGTGTGGATCTCCCCGGCGGCGTCCCACGCCGACAGGCCGCGGCGCAGGTGGCGCGACTGCGCCGGCTTGTCGGCGTCGGCGGTGAAGAACGCGATCTGGTCCAGCAGCGCGAAGGCGCCGTCCACCACCCGGTCCAGGCCCGGCTCACCGGCCCCGAGCTCGGCCCGCATCGCCGCCGCCTCGTCGGGCTCGAGCGCGGCCAGCTCGGCCTCGAGCCGCGCCGACACCGCCACCGCCCGCGCCCCCACCGCGGCGGCGTGGGCGGCCAGCGCCTCGGGGACCTCGGCGTCGCCCTCGTCCACGTTGGCCACGAACAGCACCGGCTTGGAGGTCAGCGGGCGCAGGCGCAGGACCGCGCCGGGCGCGTCCGCCGGCGCGGGCACGGTGCGCACCGGGCGACCGGCGTGCAGGGCCTCGATGACCTTGCGCAGCCACGCCTCCTCGGCCCGCGCGACCTTGTCCCCGCTGCGCGCCTGCTTCTCCACCCGCTCGAGGCGGCGCTCGGCCTGCTCGAGGTCGGCGAACAGCAGCTCGGTCTCCACCACCTCGGCGTCCGCGACCGGGTCCACGTGCCCGTCCGGGTGCACCACGCGGTCGTCGCCGTGCGCGCGCACCACGTGCACGATCGCGTCGGTCTCGCGGATGTGGGAGAGGAACTGGTTGCCCAGGCCCTCGCCCTCGTGCGCGCCGCGGACCAGGCCCGCGATGTCGTGGAACAGGACGGTGTCGGGCAGCACCTCGCTGGCGCGGAGCACCGCCGCCACCTGGTCCAGCCGCTCGTCCGCGACCGGCACCACGGCCACGTTGGGCTCGATCGTCGTGAACGGGTAGTTCGCGACCTCGACCTCCGCCCGCGTCAGGGCGGCGAACAGCGACGACTTGCCCGCGTTGGGCAGCCCGACGATGCCGACCTTCATCGCCCGAGCTGCCCGACCGCCGTGCCCAGGGCCATGCCGGCCAGCGAGTCGGACGGGTAGTGCACGCCCAGGTACAGGCGCGAGAGCGAGAGCGCGCAGGCCAGCGCGTACAGCGGCGGGCCCGGCACGAGCGCCGAGTACGCGCGCGCCGCCGCGAACGACGACGTGGCGTGAGCGCTGGGGAACGATAGGCCGGTCGGCGTGCCCGCCAGCGGCGGCAGGCCCTCGAGCGCGGGGCGGCGCCGACGCACGGCGACCTTCAGCCCCGTGTTGGCCACGTAGGCCGTGGCCACCGAGACGACCGCGCGGCGCCAGCGCCCGCGCCGCGGCGCGTCGACGGCGATCCCGGCTCCGCCGAGGACGAGCCACAGCGCCGCGTGCTCGCCCAGCAGCGAGAACGACCGCACCGCGCGCTCGGCCGCCGGCGTGTGGCCGGCCGTGCGGGCGAGGCGGAGCAGGAAGAGGTCGAAGGCGCTCAGAGGCCGAACCCGACCCGGTGCTGCCCCGAGTCGGTGTGCACGTAGACGATCTGGTCGAGGTTGAGCGCGACGGCCCCGTCCTCGACCTGGAGGTCGTAGAAGCCCTTGTCCTCGCCCATCGGCCGGGCGCCGAGCGCCTGCCGCAGGTCCTTGAGGGCCTCGGCGGTGACGCGCACGCCGAGCGCTTGGCCGCCCTGGAAGCCGATGGAGATACGCGCCGTGTCGTTTGCCATACCTAGTGGTCCTCCGCGGGTTGAACGATCTCGGTGAGTACCCCGCCGGTCGCCGACGGGTGGATAAACGCTACCCGAGAGTTGCGTATTCCTCGACGTGCCCGCTCGTCGATGAGGCGCAGGCCCGCCGTGCGCATCGCGTCGAGGGCCTGCTCGATGTCGTCGACGGCGTAGGCGACGTGGTGCAGGCCGGGCCCGCGCGAGGCCAGGAACTTGCCCACCCCGGTCTCCGGCCCGAGCGGCGCGATGAGCTCGACGTGCCCGTCCCCGACGTCGAGCAGCGCGGCGTCCACGCCCAGCTCCTCCACCGTCTCGCGGTGCACGAGCTCCAGGCGCAGCGCATCGCGGTAGAGCGGGAGCGCGGCGTCGATGTCCTCGACGGCCACGCCCACGTGGTCGATCCGGCCGAACACGGCGGCCAGTGTATTCAGCGCCGTCGCGCCGACGGCGCTAACCGCGGGGCGGCTCGGGCGGTGGCGGCTGCGTGGCCGCCACGCGCAGGTGCGCGCCGGCCGGGCGCTCCGCGCGCGGCGTGTCGCCGACGATGCGCTCGATCGTGTCGCGCTCGATGACCTCGTCGCGCAGCAGCGTGGCCGCCAGCTCGTCGAGCAGCGCCCGGTGCGTGGACAGGAGCGCGTAGGCGGCGCGCTGGGCCTCCTCGGCCAGGGCCTGCTGCTCCTGGTCGCGCAGGCGCCGCGTGGCCTCGGACGCAAACTCGTTGGGCGTGTCGGCGGTGAGCCGGTGCGACGTCAGCTCGGTGCCCATCGCGTACTCGCTGACCATGGCGGCGGAGATCTCCGCCACCCGCTTGAGGTCGTCGGCCGCGCCGGTGGTGATGGCGCCGAACACGAGGTCCTCGGCCGCCCGCCCGCCCAGCAGCACGGTCATGTAGTCGACGAGCTCCTCGCGCGTCTTCAGGTAGCGGTCCTCCTCCGGGAGATTGAGCGTGTAGCCCAGTGCGCGCCCGCGCGGGACGATCGAGATCTTGTGCACGCGGTCGACCGAGGGCAGGAGCTCGGCGCACAGCGCGTGCCCGGCCTCGTGGAACGCGATCACCCGCTTCTCGTGGTCGTTGAGCGTGCGTCGCGACTGCATGCCCGCGACCACGCGCTCCAGCGCGGCGTCGAAGTCGGCCCCGGTGATCGCCTCGGCGTCGCGGCGGGCGGCGAAGATCGCCGCCTCGTTGCAGATGTTGGCCAGGTCGGCGCCGGTGAGGCCGCTGGTCTGGCGGGCGATCAGCGCAAGGTCCACGTCCTCGAGCGGCTTGCCCCGCGTGTGCACGCGCAGGATCCCCGCGCGTCCGTCGACGTCGGGGGGCGCGACGAAGATCTGACGGTCGAAGCGCCCCGGTCGGAGCAGGGCCGGGTCGAGCTTCTCGAGCAGGTTGGAGGCGGCGATGACCACCACGTCCTGCGTGGTCTGGAACCCGTCCATCTCGACCAGGAGCTGGTTGAGCGTCTGGTCGCGCTCGCCGCTGATGTCGCTGCCGCGCTGGCCGCCGACGGCGTCGAGCTCGTCGATGAAGACGATGCAGGGCGCGTGCTTGCGGGCCACCCCGAACAGGCGCCGGATCCGGGCGGCGCCCAGGCCGGCGAACATCTCCACGAACGCGGCCGCCGACTGCGAGAAGAAGTTCGCCCCCGACTCGTGCGCAACCGCCTTGGCCAGCAGCGTCTTGCCCGTGCCCGGCGGCCCGTGCAGCAGGATCCCCGTGGGCACGCGGGCCCCGAGGCGGCGGAAGCGCTGGGGGTCGCTGAGGAACTCGACCACCTCGCGCAGCTCCTGCTTGGCCTCGTCGGCGCCGGCGATGTCGCCCCACGCCACCTCGAGCTTGGTCTCGGGGCGGATCTGCTGCGGCTTGGTCCGCGGCACGACCTTGAGCGTCCGCCAGACCAGGAACACCAGCAGCGCCATGAGGATGAGCGGGAGCCACGTCAGCGCGAACGACTCGACGTCGTCGTAGCTCAGGAACGCCATCAGGTCACCAGCTCGAGGCGGGGGTTGGGCTTGAAGCGCCGGCCGACCTTGCCTCCGGGCCGGCCCTCGACCATGACCACGTCCGCCGTGAAGTCGTTCTCGCCCCGGATCAGCGACGATCCCACGCCGTAGGCATCGACGGGCACGCCCTCGGCCTCGAACTCGCCGATGCGGCTCGCCGTGAAGCCACCCGAGGCCACGATCTTGACCGCGGGGTAGCCGGCCTCGTCCAGGGCCGCGCGCACCTTGCGCACGAGCTGCGGCGCCACGCCGGTGGGCTTGAACTCCCCCATCTCGTCCAGCAGGGCGCGGTCGACGAGCTTCTCCGAGGTGTCCAGCCGCACGCCCCACAGCTTCGGGCCCAGGGCCTCGGCCACCTGCAAGGCGGTTTTCACCGAGTCGTTCTCGAAGTCCACGAGCACGGTCACGTTCATCTCGTTCGCGTACTTGCCGGCGAACGCCTCGGCCGCGGCCACCGTGTCGCCCCCGAAGGCGGCGATGAGGGCGTGCGGCACCGTGCCCATGCCGCGCCCGCCCCACCACGAGGCCTGCGCGTCCGTCGAGACGCCGATCGCGCCCGCGATGTGGGCGGCGTAGCCGTCGCCGGTCTGCACGAGCCAGTGGTCGTGGCGGGCGGGGAAGTACCAGATGGGCTTGCCGTTGGCCGCGGCCACGACCTCGATCACGTTGCGCATGATCAGCGAGCGCCGCGCCATCGTGCCGAGGTAGACAGTCTCCAGGTGGGCGAAGAGCGAGTAGTCGCCCTCGATCGTCATCACGGTCTCGTAGGGCGCGACCTGCTCGCCCTCGTGCAGCGCGCGCACCTCGAGCTCGTCCCAGCCCAGGATCCAGTTCCCGTCCGGTGCGCGCCGCCCGGAGCACTCGCGCAGCACCGCGATCGCCTCGTCCACGCCGCCCAGCACCGAGCGCTCCTTCTGGAACACCTGCATGACGACGTGCGGGTGGCGGCCCTGCTCCTCGAGCAGCCGTTTCGCGTGGTTGAAGTACGCGTCGGAGTAGTAGCCGTCCCGGATCCGCTCGACGGGAAGGCGGAAGACGTCAGCGCCGAGGCGCTCGCGGACCTCCGTCGCCATGCCCAAGGGATATCAGCCCGCGGGCGCGGTTTCCCGCTCGGCTGCGGGAAGGAACCATTCGGGCGGGCCGGTCCAGTCGTCCGGGGGCGCGAGGTTGCGCGCCGCGGCGTCGAACCCGACCTCGAGTCGCGCAGCCACCTCGATGAGGTTCGCGACCCGCCCCGCGACCCAGTCCTCGCCCACTAGGCCGCGACGCCCTCCGCCCGCAGGATCTCGGCCAGTGCCGCGCGGCCGACGTCGAGCTGGCGCTCGTCGGGCTCGCGGGTGCCGATCGCCCGCTGCAGCTCGAAGCCGGGGCGCCGGAAGGCGCGCGCCGCGCGCGTGCTCGGGTGGCGCTCGGACCAGGCGAAGGCCTCGACCGCGGCCGCGATCGACACCAGGCCCACGGCGCCGGCGGCCATCGGGCCCGGCCGCTCCATCAGCCGCCGCAGCAGTGCCGCGCCGGCCAGGTTGGCGGCGAGCATGGGCGCGACGAGGTGCGAGCCGCAGCGCTCGTGCTCCTTGCTGGCGTCGGCCGCGTCGGCGGCGCCGTGCTCGTAGGCCGCGATCGCCTTGTGCTCGACGCCGTGGTAGGCGGCGAGCTCGCCGCCGCTGAGTGCCAGCAACGAGGGCGCCAGCGAGAGGCCGGCCGCGGCGGCCTCGCCCAGCGACGCGCGCCCGGCCCGCCGCGCCGCTGCCCGGGCGCCCACGCCGGCCAGGCCCGCGGCCAGCGCGCCGGCGAGCACACGCTTGTCCTGAAAGGGCAGGCGCGCCTCCGGCAGCGCGCGCTTGACCAGCGGCAGCACCGCCATCGCCTCGTACAGGCGCGCCACACCGCGCGCGCCGGGCACGGCGTCGAAGGCCCGCACGCGCGGCTTGGGGCCCGAGGCCACACGCACGCCGCCGTCGGCGCAGCGCACGGCGGCGGCCCAGTGCGTCGGCCCGTGGACGAGCAGGCCGTTGCGCAGGGCCATGCCGCCCAGCCGCAGGCGCTCGGGCTCAGCCACCGAGCATCTCCCGCGCGACGTCGCCGAAGAACGCGGTGGCGAACTCGAGGTCGCGCACGTCGATGCGCTCGTCGGCCGCGTGCAGCAGCGGCCACATCTCGAACAGGCCCATGTGGCGCATGGGGAAGAACCCGTAGGCAACGCACTCGGGGAAGGCGTGGCGGAAGTGGCGCGAGTCGGTGAAGGCCGGGAGCTGGGTGGGGATCACGCCGGCGCCGGGGTCGTTGCGGTCGATCCATTCCGCGATGCGGTCCATCAGCGGCGAGGTCATGGGCGAGCGGTTGCCGACCACCTTCTCGGTGATCTCGAGCTCGTAGCCGTCCGCGCCGAGAAGCTCGTGGATGCGCTCCAGCACGTGGTCCTCGTCCAGGCCCGGGGGGACGCGGCAGTCGACCTGCAGCTCGGCGCGGGCCGGGATCACGTTGATCTTGTCCGAGGCCTTGATCCGCGTCGGGGTCACCGTCACGCCCAGCATGGCCTGCACGAGCAGGGCCATGGCCGGGTCGTGCTCGCTGACGTCCAGCACGGCCTGGGCGGCGTCACCGTCGACGTCCACGCCCAGGGCGCCGAGCAGCGCGCGCGGCTCGTCGGTCAAGTCGTACGGGGGCTGCGCGCGCAGCCGCTCCAGCACCGGCGCCATCTTCAGCAGCGCATTGTCGCCCAGCATGGGCACCGACGCGTGGCCGGCGGCGCCGGTGGTGACGACGCGGAAGCGGAACACGCCCTTCTCGGCGCAGCACACCGGGTAGTAGCGGCGACCGCGATAGGCGTGCACGGCGCCGCCGCCCTCGTTGAGGAGGAAGTCGCAGCGAGCGGCGTCGGGGTGGCGCCGGCACAGCCACTGGGCGCCGAGCTCCCCGCCGGTCTCCTCATCCACCACCGCGAGGATCTTCAGGTCGCCGCGCGCCGGCCGCCAGCCGCTGCGGGCCAGCTCCACCGCCGCAGCCACCTCGGCGGCGACCTGCGACTTCATGTCGAGCGCTCCGCGGCCCCAGACGAAGCCGTCCACGAGGTCGCCGGACCAGGGGTCGCGACTCCACGCCTCGGGGTCGGCGAGCACGGTGTCGACGTGGCTGAGGAAGCCGAGCGTCGGGCCCTCGTCGCGGCCCTCGAGCGCGGCCACGAGGTTGGGACGCTCCGGCTCCGCGCCCAGGAGCTGCACGGCGAACCCCGCCTCGTCGAGCAGGTCGGCCAGCTGCTCCTGGGCCGGGCGCTCGTTGCCGGGCGGGTTGACCGTGTCGTGACGGATCAGGTCCTGCAGCAGCTGTGTGACGAGTGCACCCATGGGCCGGACGGCGGATCCGATCCTACGGGTTGGGGATATCCCCACCACCGCTTCGGGGGGATCCCCCATAGCGCGTACGGCGAGGGCGAGCAACGATCGCCGTGCACCTGATCACGACCCAGGAGATACGAGCTGATGCAGTCCAGAAACCTTGCTGCGCGCGCCGGGCGCTGGAGCTCGACGCACCGCAAGACCGCGATCTTCGGATGGCTCGCGCTCGTCGTGCTCTCCCTCGCCATCGGCGGCGCGGTGGGCACGAACAACCTTAAGGACGAGGACCAGGGGACGGGGCAGTCTCGCTCCGCCCAGCAGATCGTCAACGACAACTTCCCGAAGAAGGGCGACGAGAACATCCTGATCCAGACGCGGTCTGGGTCGCTGAACCCATCCAGTCCACAGATCAAATCCGCGGTCGGCGACGTCATCGGGGCGGTGTCCGGCTTCCGGACCGTGTCCGAGGTCAAGTCGCCGCTCGACCCCCGCAATCAGGGCCAGATCTCCAAGGACGGGCGCTCGGCACTGGTGACCTTCTCGGTCGCGGGTGACTCCGACAAGGCCAAGCAGCGCATCGGCGCGATCGAGACCGCCGTGGCCAAGGCGGCGCACGGGCATCCTCAGCTGCGGATCGAGGAGTTCGGCTCGGCCAGCGCGAGCAAGTCGCTGGAGAAGGCGTTCTCGAACGACTTCGCCAAGGCCGAAGTCACCTCGGTCCCGATCACGCTGATCATCCTGGTGATCGCCTTCGGCGCGCTGGTCGCCGCGGGCATCCCGCTGCTGCTCGGCATCTCCGCCGTCGCGATCGCGATCGGGCTGGTCGCGCTGCCCAGCCAGATCATGCCCGTCGACCAGGCCGTCACCTCGGTGATCCTGCTCGTCGGCCTCGCCGTCGGCGTCGACTACACGTTGTTCATCCTGCGCCGCGAACGCGAGGAACGGGTGCTCGGCCGCAGCTCGGCCGAGGCGCTGCGCACCGCGTCGGCGACCTCGGGGCGCGCCGTGCTGGTCTCCGGCCTGACCGTCATGGTCGCCATGGCCGGGATGTACTTCACCGGCTCGAGCGTGTTCTCGGGCTTCGCCACCGGCACGATCCTCGTCGTCGCCGCGGCGATGCTGGGCTCGGTCACCGTCGTGCCCGCCGTCCTGAGCTGGCTCGGCGACCGGGTCGAGAAGGGGCGCGTCCCCTTCCTGGCCAAGTGGCGCGACAAGCGCCAGGCCCGCGGCGCCAATGGCGCGTGGGGCTGGATCCTCGACCGCGTGCTGGCGCGCCCGGTGGTGTCGGTCGTCCTGTCGGCCGGCGTCCTCGTCGCGCTGGCGATCCCGGCCTTCGGGCTGCATACGGCCGCGTTCAGCACCGACGCGCTGCCGCGCAGCCTGCCGATCATGCAGACCTACGACCGGATCCAGGCGGCGTTCCCCGGTGAGGGCGTACCTGCGGTGGTCGCGGTCCAGGCCGACGACGTCACCGCCAAGCCGGTGGCGGCCCAGCTGAAGAACCTGGAGCACAAGGCGCTTGCCTCGGGCCAGTTCAAGCGCCCGATCAGCATGACCGTGAGCCCCAACCGGCACGTCGCAGTGCTCGACATCCCCATGGTCGGGTCGGGGACCGACGCACGGTCCGACCAGGCACTGGCCAACCTGCGCGATCACCTCGTGCCCGCGACCACGGGCACGCTGGGCGGCGCCAAGACGTTCGTGAGCGGCCAGACGGCGCAGTCCAAGGACTTCAACGACCTGATGAAGTCGCACGCGCCGTTCGTGTTCGCGTTCGTCCTGCTGCTGGCGTTCGTGCTGCTGTTGGTGACCTTCCGGTCGATCGTGATCCCGATCAAGGCGATCGTGCTCAACCTGCTGTCAGTGGGCGCCGCCTACGGCGTGCTGGTGCTCGTCTTCCAGCACACGTGGGCCGAGGGCCTGCTCGGGTTCAAGTCCACGGGCGGCATCACCGCGTGGCTGCCGATCTTCCTGTTCGTGATCCTGTTCGGGCTGTCGATGGACTACCACGTGTTCATCCTCAGCCGGATCCGCGAGGCGTTCGATCGCGGCATGAAGACCGAGGACGCGGTGGCGCACGGCATCAAGACCACCGCGGGCACGGTGACGAGCGCTGCGGTGGTGATGGTGGCGGTGTTCGGGGTCTTCGCGACCCTGTCGATGCTCGACTTCAAGCAGATGGGCATCGGCCTCGCCGTGGCCGTCCTGATCGACGCCACGCTGGTCCGCGCGGTCCTGCTGCCGGCCACGATGAAGCTGCTCGGCGACTGGAACTGGTACCTGCCCAAGTCGCTGCGTTGGCTGCCCCGCTTCGGGCGCGAGCCTTCACCGGAAGGCGCGGGCGCCTAGACGACGAAACCTCGCCCCACGAGGACCCCCAGTACCCGGAGCCCCGGCAGGTCAGGGGCTCCGGGTCGTTAAGGCGACATACTCGAAGGGCACGGAGCGGCACCATCACCGACCAGCTCTTCGACACGCCCGAACCCCCGCGCGGCCGCACGTCGGTGCCGCCGTCCGAGGGACCCCTGGCCGTGCGCATGCGGCCGGTGTCGCTGGACGACTTCGTGGGCCAGGAGCACCTGTTGGCCCCGGGCTCGGCGCTGCGCACCGCCATCGAGACCGGCCGCCCGCACTCGATGATCCTCTACGGGCCGCCGGGCTCGGGCAAGACGACGCTCGCCCGCATCGTGGCCAGCGCCGCGGGCGCGGCCTTCGAGGAGGCCTCCGCGGTCGAGGCCGGCCGCGCCGAGGTGCGTGCGGTGCTGCAGCGGGCCGAGCACCGGCGCTCGGCCACGGGCGAGCGCACGATCTTCTTCCTCGACGAGATCCACCGCTTCAACAAGGCCCAGCAGGACGCGCTGCTGCCCGCGGTCGAGGAGGGCCTCGTGACCCTCATCGGGGCCACGACCGAGAACCCGTACTTCGAGGTCAACTCGGCCCTGCTCTCGCGCACGCAGGTCTACGAGCTCCACGCCCTCAGCGAGGACGATGTGCGCAGGCTCCTGCTGCGGGCCGAGCCCGGGCTGGCCGACGACGTCGTCGCGTTCCTGGCCGGGCGCTCCGGCGGCGACGCCCGCACGGCGCTGACCGCGCTCGAGCTCGCGCGCCAGATCGCGGGCGACCAGCCGATCACGCTCGAGCAGGCCGAGGACGCGCTGCAGCGCCGGGCGCTGCGCTACGACAAGCGCGCCGAGCAGCACTACGACACGATCTCGGCCTGGATCAAGGCCACGCGCGGCTCGGATCCCGATGCGTCGCTGTACTACCTCGCGGTCATGCTCGAGGGCGGCGAGGACCCGCGCTTCATCGCCCGCCGCATGCTCATCCTCGCCTCCGAGGACGTCGGCAACGCCGACCCGCAGGCCCTCCAGGTGGCGGCCGCCGCGGCCTATGCAGTCGAGCACGTCGGCATGCCCGAGGCCCAGCTCACCTTGTCGCAGGCCGCCATCTACCTGTCCCTGGCGCCCAAGTCCAAGGCCGCGACGCGGGCGATCGGCGCCGCGCGGGCGCACGTGCGCGAGCACGGCGCCAAGCTGCCGCCGTCCTACCTGCGCTCGAGCGGACACCCGGGCGCGCGGCCGCTGGGGCGCGGCCAGGGCTACGACTCGCCCCACGACCACCCCGAGGGCGTCTCCAGTCAGGAGCTGCTGCCCGACGAGGTGGTCGGCGCGCGCTTCTACGTGCCCGGCGAGGGCGAGCGGGAGCTGACCGAGCGCCTGGCCGAGATCCGGCGCCTGCGCGGCCGCGAGCCGTAGTCGCACAGGCAGGATCTTCACCGGCGTTGAGGAAGCCTCTGCTTCCCTGGGAACCATGGACCGCCCCGCAATGGACCCCGGCGCCCTGCTCGCCCGCAGCTATCCGCTCCCCGACGGGGGCCGGGTGCGGCTGCGGCTGCTGCGCCGCTCCGACGCCGCCGCGGTGCGGGTCCTGCTCGCGACCGCGTGGGCGGTCCCGGACGACCTCGAGCTCCAGCGCCTCCTGCGCTTCGACCCCCGCCGCCGGCTGGCCATCGCCGCGGTCTCGCTGCGCGCCCGCGGCGAGGCGCTGCTCGGCGCGGGCGCGATCGACCTCGCCCCGGGCGCCGAGCCGGACCTCATCGTGGTGGACCCCGACCACGGCGCGGCGCTCGAGGAGCTCATCGCCGGCGCCCTCCGCGCCCGCGCGCGCCGCCGCGCCGCCTAGAACCTCCGTAGGGTGCGGTCGGTGCCCGCGGTGGTGAGCTACGACGCCTGCACCGGCGCCGTCCTCGGCGAGGTACCGGAGACCGCGCCCGAGGCCGTCGCGGACCTCGTGGCCGAGGTGGACGCGGTGCAGCCGTTCTGGGCCGCGCTGCCGCTGTCGGACCGCTCGCGCTACCTGCGCCGCATCGCCCAGGTCGTGCTCGACGAGGTCGACCCGCTCAGCGACCTGCTGGCCCGCGAGCAGGGCCGTCCACGCACCGAGGCGGTCACGATGGAGATCCTCGCCTCGGTCGACGCGCTGCGCTGGATCGCCGCCTACGCGCCGCGCTACCTGGCCGACCAGCGCCTGCGCAACAACCAGCTGCCGCTGCGGGGCAAGCGCTCGCAGCTCGTGCGCGACCCGGTCGGCGTCGTCGGCGTGGCCACGCCGTGGAGCTCGCCCTGGGCCAGCGGCATGCGCCGGGTGGCCAATGCGCTCATGGCCGGCAACGGCGTCGTGCTCGTGCCCGACCCGCTCGTGCCCCTGACCGCCGTGCGCCTGGTACGGGCGCTCGAGCGCGCCGGCGTCCCGGAGGGGCTTGTTCGCGTGGCCGCCGGCCGCGCCGACCTCGCCGCGGCGCTGGAGCAGGGCGGCGCCGGACGCGTCGTGCGCATCGGCACCGACGGCCGCGACCCGATGCTCGTGCTCGCCGACGCGCCGCTCCGCCACGCCGTCTACGGGGCGCTGTGGGCCGCCTTCGCCGACGCGGGCCAGTCGCGGGTCAACGTCTCCCGCGTGTACGTGCGGCGCGAGGTCGCCGACGCGTTCACCGAGGGCCTCGTCGGCGCCACGGGGCGCCTGCGCCTGGGCGACCCGCGGCGCTGGGACATCGACATCGGCCCGCTCACCAGCGCCGAGAACCTGCCGCTGGTGCGCGCCGCCGTCGACGCCGCGGTGGTCGCCGGGGCCGAGCAGCTCACCGGTGGGCCGGTCGAGCTCGCCGACGTTCCCGGGCCGTTCTACGCCCCCGCCGTGCTGCGCGGCGCCACGCCGGACATGGCGGTCGTGCGCGAGGCCGTCCCCGGCCCCGTGCTCTCGGTGGTCGCGGTCGACAGCGAGGACGAGGCCATCGCGCTGGCCAACGACGTGCCCAGCGTGGGCGCGTCGGTGTGGACGGCCAACCGCGGGCGCGGCGAGCGCATCACGCGCGAGCTGCGGGCCGAGCGAGCGTGGATCAACGAGCACATGCCCACCGCGCTCTCCCCCGCCGGCGTCGCGGAGTTCGTCGACGTCCGCATGCGCGTCTGGGAGCCCTCCCGCCTGCGCGACCTTTGGTGGTATCCGTACGACGAGTCGCTAGCCCGCACGGTCAAGGCCGTCACCCGCTACTTCTACGGCCGCGAGAGCGAGCGCCTGCGCGCCGTGCGCGAGGGCGTCGTGCCCGCCGCGCGGCTGGCCCGGCGGCTGGCGCGCGACCGGGTCCGGCGGTCGTAGGCCTCTACCATCGGAGGGGTGCCCGCACAGGCCTACGCCGGCAAGGAATGCGTCTGCCAGCTGCGCAGGGGGATCTGCGACCAGTCGTGCGTGCAGGGCATGCTGGAGACCCCGTTCTACATCGCCTGTCTGCGCCTCACCGGCCGGCGCTGCGTGGTGGTCGGCGGCGGCGACGTCGGGCTCGAGAAGGTCGAGGGCCTGCTGGCCTGCGACGCCGACGTGACGCTCATCGCCCCCGACGCGATCGCGCCCCTGCGCGAGCTCGCCGCGGAGGGCTCGATCGCCTGGGAGCGGCGCCCCTACGCCACGGGCGACCTCGAGGCCACGTTCATGGTCATCGCCGCCACCAGCGACACGGACGTCAACATCCGCGTGTTCGAGGACGCCGAGCGGCGGGCGATGCTCGTCAACGTCGTCGACGTCCCGCCGCTGTGCAACTTCATCCTCCCGGCCATCGTGCGCACCGGCCCGCTGGCCATCGCCATCTCCACCGCGGGCGCCTCGCCGGCGCTGGCCAAGCGCCTCAAGCGCGAGATCGGCGAGATCTACGGCGAGCCCTACGCCCGGCTGGCGGTGATCCTCAACGAGGCCCGCGGGTGGGCCAAGGCCACCCTCCCCACCTACCAGGACCGCAAGGAGTTCTTCGAGTCGATCGTCAACGGCGAGCCCGACCCGGTGCAGCTCCTGCGCGACGGCAACGAGCCCGCCGTGCGCGACCTCGTCGCCGGAGCGCAGCGGACCCACGTGGCCGCTTGACCGAGCCCGAGCTCACCCACCTCGACGAGACGGGCGCGGCCCGCATGGTCGACGTGGCGAGCAAGCAGCCCACCCTGCGCCGCGCCGTGGCCCGCGCGCAGCTGCGCATGGCGCCCGAGACGGCGCGCGCCGTGGCCGCCGGCGACGCGCCCAAGGGCGACGTGCTCGGGACCGCCCGCATCGCCGGGATTCAGGCCGCCAAGCGCACGGCCGAGCTCATCCCGCTGTGCCACACCATCCCGCTCTCGTTCGTCGGCGTCGAGGCCGCGGTGGACGCCGAGGCGGGGACGGTCACGCTCACGACCGAGGCCCGCACCACCGCCGCCACCGGCGTCGAGATGGAGGCGCTGACCGCCGCCACCGTGGCCGCCCTGACCGTCTACGACATGGTCAAGGGCATCGAGCGCGGCGTCGAGATCGCCGAGGTCGTCCTGCTCGAGAAGACCGGCGGCAAGGAGGACTGGCGCCGCTAGGACGCGGCGGCGGCCAGCCGGTCGACGTCCGGCCGGCGGCCCGCCCACGGCGCCGCCTGCTCGAGCGCCGAGCCCAGGCGGATCAGCGTGGCCTCGTCCCACGGCCCGCCCACGAGCTGGGCCCCGATCGGCAGCCCCTCCCCGGTGCGGTGCAGCGGCAGGCTGATCGCGGGCTGGCCGGTGATGTTGAACAGGATCGTGAACGCGACCATCTGCAGCACCGGCACGGCGGGCCCGGTGGGGTTGGCGTGCACGGCCTCGAGCACGGCCCCGACGGCCGGCGGCTCGATCGAGAGCGTCGGCGTGAGCAGCACGTCGAAGTCGCGGCTCCAGTGGGCGACGATCTCGCGCGAGCGGAACTGCAGGCCCTGGATCGCGCGGGCGAGGTCGATCAGCCCCGCGCCCGAGGCCTGCTCCCAAGCGGCCGCGTTGTGAGGCTCCGCGCTGGGCCAGTCGACGTCCACGTAGTCGACGAGGCCGGCCCAGATGACCGGCACCGCCATCTCGATGAGGTCCTCGGGCAGGGTGTCGAAGATCACCGGCTCGACGTGGTGGCCGAGCTCGGTCAGCAGCCCGGCGGTGACCGAGGCGGCGTCGGCGCAGGCGCTGTCCAGCGGCAGCCCCAGCGGCGCCGTCTCCACCAGGCCGATGCGCAGCGGCGCCTGCGCGGCGCCCACCTCCGCGGCGAACGGGCGGGCGGGGACGGGCGCGTTGTACCAGGCCAGCGGATCGGGGCCGCTGATGGCGTCCAGCGCCGCGGCGCTGTCGGCCACGGTCCAGCACTCGACGCCCTCGACGACGCCGCCCTGCCACGACTGGACCAGGCGGGGGACGCGCCCGCGGCTGGGCTTGAGGCCGACCAGGCCGCAGCACGAGCCGGGGATGCGGATCGAGCCGCCGCCGTCGTTGGCGTGGGCCATCGGGAACATGCCCGCGGCCACCGCGGCGCCGGCGCCGCCGCTGGACCCGCCCGGCGTGCGGTCCGGGTCCCAGGGGTTGCGCGTGGGCCCGTAGCGGAGGTTCTCGGCCGCCGTGATGGGGCCGAACTCGGGCGTGTTCGTGCGGCACGCGAGGACGAACCCGGCGTCGCGGAACTTGTCCACGACGATTTCGCCCAAGGCGCTGGGGCCGTCGGGCCCGGCGTGGGAGCCGTAGGTCACCGGCCAGCCCTCCACCGGGGTGAGGTCCTTGATCGGCATCGGCACGCCGTGGAAGGGCGGCAGCAGGTCGGGGTCGGTGCGCCCGAGCACGCGCTCGGCCTCCTGGGCCTGCTCGCGCGCCTCGGCGTCGTCGCGCCAGACCACGGCGTTGACGGTGTCGTTGAGCCGGTCGACCTCGGCCAGGCACCGGTCGAGCGCCTCGACGGGCGAGACCTCGCGCCGGCGGATCGCGCCGGCGAGGTCGAGCGCGGACGCGAAGGGGTCCTTGGCCGCCATCGCGCCGGACCCTACCGGTCGCCCGCGCGCAGCAGCACGCCCGCCCAGGTCCGGAACGGGCGCCAGCGCTCGGCCAGTTCGGTGAAGGCCTCCTCGGTCGGCGTGTCGGCCATCTCGTAGGCCCGCGCGGCAGCGCGGCGTAGGCGCTCGATCGGGAAGAACGCGTCGGTGGCGCCGGTCGCGCGCACGAGCACCAGCGTGGCGTAGAAGGGGCCGAGGCCGGGGAGCTCGCGCAGCTGCGCCACCGCGTCGTCCTGGGGCAGGGCACGCAACGCGTAGGGGTCGAGACGCCCGTCGCGGGCGGCGTCGGCCAGCGTGCGCAGGCGGTCGCCCTTGGCCTCGGCGAGGCCGTCGACCGGGCCCAGCTCGCGCAGCCGGTCGGGCACCGGGAAGGTGGCCAACGGCAGCCCCGACACATCGATGCGCTCGCCCAGCCGCTCTTCGATGCGCTGTCGCACGCGCACGGCCTGGGCCTGGCGCAGGCGCAGCGCGATCACCGACCAGCACGCGGCCTCGTAGGGCGAGGGGAAGGACACGGCGCGCAGGTGGCCGGTGCGCTCCCAGCGCTCGCGCAGCACCGGGTCGCCGTCGAGCACGCCGAGGAACGGGGCGGCGTCATGCTCGAGGCCCAGGATGCGCTCGAGCTGGCCGCGGACCACGTCGAGGCGGTCGGTGCCGGCAACCGCGACCTCGACCGGGGCGTCGTCGTCCGCCTGGCGCAGCGCCACGGCGGCGGCGCCGGAGTAGTCGTCGAGCACGAAGGCCAGGCGCACCGTCCCGCGCTCATCCGGGCCCTGGTTGTCGGCGGGCGGGAAGTCCTTCAGGAAGCGCCCGGCGGCCGGCAGCGAGAAGGGCCCGCGGGGCTCGAGCACGAGGTCGGGCATGGCGTCCGCCTAGGCTACGCGGCGCAATGCGGACGGCGGTGCTCACGATCTCGACCTCGGTCTCCGAGGGCCGCGCGCAGGACACCTCGGGCCCGCTGCTCGCGTCGCTCGCCGACGAAGCCGGGGCCGACGTGGTCGCGGTCGAGGTCCTGCCCGACGACCGGGCCATCATCGAGGTAAGGCTGCGCCACCACGCCGACGACGGCTGCGACCTCGTGTTCACCACGGGCGGCACCGGGTTCACGCCCGACGACGTCACCCCCGAGGCCACGAGGGCGGTGATCGACCGCGACGCCCCGGGGTTCGCGGAGGCCATCCGCGCCAACGCGCTACGGCACACGCCGATGGGCATCCTCACCCGCGGCGTGTCGGGCATCGCCGGCCGCACGCTGATCGTCAACTTCCCGGGCAGCCCGAAGGCGGTGCGCGAGTCGTTCCCGGTCGTGGCGCCCACGCTCAGCCACGTGGTCGAGACGCTGCGCAGCTCCGGTGGCAGCCGCTCGAGCCATTGAGCTGCGCGGGCTGACGCGCGCCTTCGGCGAGCGGGTTGCCCTGGAGGACGTGTCGGTGGCGCTCGACGCCGGCGCGACCCTCGTCGTGTTCGGGCCCAACGGGGCCGGCAAGTCGACGCTGCTGCGCGTCCTGGCCACGCTGCTGCGGCCGACCGGCGGCGACGCGCTGGTGCTGGGGTCCGAGCTGCCAGGGCGCGGGCACGAGGTGCGCGGGCGGCTCGGGTTCCTCGGCCATGAGGCGCTGCTCTACCGCGACCTGACCGGGCGCGAGAACCTGCGCTACCACGCGCGCCTGCACGGCGTGGCCGAGCCGCGCATCGAGACCCTGCTCGGGCAGGTGGAGATGACGCAGCGCGCCGACGAGCCCCTGCGCACGCTGTCGCGCGGGATGGTCCAACGCCTGGCGGTGTGCCGGGCGGTGCTGCACGAGCCCGAGCTGCTGCTGCTCGACGAGCCCCGCTCGCACCTGGACCCGGCGGCGGCGGAGCTGGTCGAGCCGCTGATCGGCCGCACCGCGCGGCGCACGCGCGTGGTCGCCTCGCACGACCCGACCGGCGGGCTGGCCGAGGCCGACGTCGTGCTCGGGCTGCGGGCCGGCCGGGCGGCGTTCGTGGCCCCCCGGGCCGAGGTCGACGCCGGGCGCATCGGGGCGCTGTACCGGTGAGGGCGGTCTCCGCGCTGGTCCGCAAGGACCTGCTGCTCGAGCTGCGCACCAAGGAGACCGTGCCGGCGATGGCGCTGTTCGCCCTCGTGGCCTACGTGCTCTTCCACTTCGCGCTGCGCCGCAACACGCTCGAGGGCGACCTCGCGGCCGGGGTGCTGTGGGTGACGATCCTGCTGGCGGCCGTGCTGGGCATCAACCGCCTGTTCGTGGCCGAGCGCGAGCAGGGCGGCTTCGACGGCTTCCTGCTCGCCCCGGTCGACCGCACGGCGATGCTGGTGGCCAAGGCCACGGCGCTCCTGTGCTTCCTCGTCGTGCTCGAGGTCATCGCCGTGCCCGCGTTCTTCCTGCTCCTGCTCGGGCCCAGCGCCGGGCCGGCGTTCCCCGAGCTGCTGGCCATCCTCGCCCTGGCCGACGTCGGGCTGGCCGTGGTGGGCACGCTGGCCGCGGGGCTGGCGGTGCAGACGCGGGCCCGCGACCTGATCGGGCCGCTGGTCACGCTGCCGCTGCTCGTGCCCGTCGTGCTGGCCGCGGCGCGCGCGACGTCGCCGCTGTTCAGCTCCCCCGCGGGTGGCGTGGAGGCGAAGTGGCTGGCCGTGCTGGGCTTGTACGATCTCGTCTTCGTACTCTTGGCGTACGCCGTCTTCGACTTCCTCCTGGAGGACTGACCTCTTGCACGGGAAGGGGCTCCGCGGCCTTTCCATCGCCACGGCCGCGATTCTCGTCACCGCTTTCGCGCTCGTCTTCTTCTACGCACCCCTGGATGCCGACCAGGGGTTCGTGCAGAAGATCTTCTACCTGCACGTGCCGATGGCCATCGTGGCGCTGTGCGGGTTCATCTTCGGCGGGATCTGCGCGATCGGGTTCCTGCGCACGCGCGACCGCAAGTGGGACCTGCGGTCCTACGTGGCGATCCACTTGTCCTTGATCCTCGGCGTCGGCGTGCTCATCACCGGGTCGATCTGGGCCCGCGCGTCGTGGGGGCACTGGTGGGTGTGGGACGAGCCGACGCTGGTCTCGTTCCTGATCATCTTCCTGCTCTACGCCTGCTACCAGCCGCTGCGGTTCTCGATCGAGGACCCGGACAAGCAGGCCCGCTACGCGGCGGTGTTCGCGATCCTCGCCGGGGCGTTCGTGCCGCTGAACTTCCTCGCCGTGCGCCTGGCCCAGCCGCTGGCCCACCCGCGGGTGCTCGGCGCGAGCGGGAACCTGCCCGGCTCGATGGAGCTCGTGTTCCTGGTCTCGCTGCTGGGGATGGCGCTGCTCTTCGTCACGCTGTGGAAGTACGAGATGGCCGCCAAGGAGACGCGCATGCGCCTGAAGTCCCTGCGGCGGCGGCTGCTGTCGACCTGATGCCCGCGCTTCCGCTACACGAGGCTGGCAAGTACGTCGCCGGGGCCTACGTGGTCTTCGTGGCGATGATCCTGATCTATGTGGTCATCATGGCCATCCGGCTTCAGCGCATCGAGCGCGAGGTCGCCGAGCTCGACGAGCTGGCCGCGCGCAAGGAGCGCGATGAGGACGGCGAACGCGAGAAGGCGCCCGTGCCGTGAGCGCCGAGCTGCTCGCGCTGGGGGTCTCGCACAAGACGGCGCCGGTGGCGCTGCGCGAGCGGGTGGCGCTGCAGGAGGGCCAGGCGGTGGACTTCGTGCACAGCCTGGTCGCAGACGAGCCGCTGTCCGAGGCCGTCGCAATCTCGACCTGCAACCGCACCGAGCTCTACGTCGTCGCCGCCAACCACGTCGAGGGCGAGACCGCGGCGCTGGGGGCGCTGGCCCGGCTGGGCGACATCCGCCCCACCGAGCTGGCGGGGTCGGGGGTGTACGCGCTGCGCAACTGCGACGCGGCCCGGCACCTCTACCGCGTGACCTCGGGGCTGGAGTCGATGATCGTGGGCGAGTACGAGGTGCAGGGCCAGGTGCGGCGCGCCTACGAGCGCGCGCTCGAGGCCGGCACCACCGGGCCGCTGACCAACCGGCTCTTCGGCGCCGCCCTGGCCACGGGCAAGCGCGTGCGCACCGAGACCGCGCTGGCCAGCGGGCCGTCGTCGCTGTCCTCGGTCGCGGTCGAGTTGGCGCGCCAGGTGCTCGGCGACCTCGAGGGCCGCGGCGTGCTCGTGCTCGGCTCAGGCGAGACGGCCGAGCTGACGGCGCGGCCGCTGGCCGAGCGGGGCGCGCAGACCGTCTTCGTCGCCTCGCGCCGACACGAGCGGGCGCTGGCTCTGGCCGCACGCCACGGCGGACGGGCGGTGGGCTTCGACGCGCTGCCGGTCGAGCTCGAGGCGGCCGACATCGTCGTCGCCGCCACGGCGTCGCCGCACGCGATCATGGGCCCGGAGGAGCTCGGCCTGGTGATGGACGCGCGCTCGGGCCGGCCGCTGCTGGTGATCGACCTCGCCGTGCCGCGCGACATCGACCCGGCCTGCTCGGCCCTGCCCGGGGTCACCCTCTACGACATCGACGACCTCCAGGCGGTGATCGCCCGCAACCGCTCGGTGCGCAAGGCCGAGGCCCGTCACGCCGAGGCGATCATCGAGGAGGAGATCCAGCGCTTCGCCCGCTGGCTGGGCACGCTCGACGCGGTGCCGACGATCGCGGCGCTGCGCCAGCGCGCCGACGAGGTGGTCGAGCACGTGCTGCGCGAGAACGCCTCGCGGTGGGAGACGCTGTCCCCGCGCGACCGCGAGCGGGTCGAGGCGGTGGCGCGCTCGGTCGCGTCGCGGCTGCTGCACGAGCCGACGCTGCGGCTCAAGCGCAGCGACGGCGACCGCGCGCACGCGCGGCTGCAGGTGCTGCGGGAGCTGTTCGCGCTCGACGAGGCGGCCGCCGACGAGGCCGCCGACGACGCACCCGCCGAGGTGCGCGAGCTGCGCCGCGGGTCCACCGACCAGTGAGGCTCGGGACCCGGGGCAGCGCGCTGGCGCGGGCGCAGGCCCGCGCGGTGGCGGAGGCGCTGCCGGGCGACGTTTCGATCGTCGAGGTGCGCACCGGCGGCGACGCGGGCTCGCCGGTCGGGGACAAGTCGCGCTGGGTCGATGGGCTCGAGCGGGCGCTCCTCGCGGAGGAGATCGACCTCGCCGTCCACTCGGCCAAGGACGTACCGGCCGAGCTCGCGGACGGGCTCGAGCTGCTGGCCGTGCCGCCGCGCGAAGACCCGCGGGACGCGTTGATCGGCTGTGCATCCATCGCTTCGCTTGCGCCCAGGGCAAGAGTGGGGACGACGTCGCTCCGCCGCCGGGCCGCGCTGCTCGCGGTCCGCCCCGACCTCGAGGTCGTCGACCTGCGCGGCAACGTGGACACGCGCCTGCGCAAGCTCGCCGACGGCGAGGCGGACGCGCTCGTCCTCGCCCTCGCCGGGCTGCGCCGGCTCGGGCGCGAGGACGAGGCCAGCGGCATCCTCGACCCCGACGCGATGCTCCCCGCCGCCGGCCAGGGCGCGCTCGCGCTCGAGGGGCGCGCCGACGACGGCGAGGCCTACGCGGCCGCGGCGGAGGTCTCCGACCTCGACGCCACCGTTTGTGTGGTGGCGGAGCGTGCGCTGACCGCCGCTCTGGACGCCACCTGCCACACGCCGGTCGCGGCGCTGGGCACGGTCGACGGCGACGCGCTCACCCTGCGCGCGTTCGCCTCCCTGCCCGACGGGTCCGAGTGGGTGCGCGACGAGCTCACCGGCGCCGCCGCCGACCCCGAAGCGGTCGGGCGCGCCGTGGCCGAGCGGCTGCGCAGCATGGGCGTCGACGCGCTGCTCGCACGGGTCTAATCGACCAGGAAGGCCAGCTCCGTCTCCCACTTCGTGTAGTCCGGGTCCTCGACCGGGCCGACCCGGTAGTGCTCGTGGTAGCCGGAGACGCTGAGGCCCTCGCGGGTGGCCCAGTCCAGCAGCGTCGCGCGGGCCACCGCGAGGTCGGGCTCGGTCTGGCTGCGGTACGGGCCGACGTGCACGAGCGTCGCGTAGGTGCCGGCCGGCAGGGCGTCGGTGGCCGCGTCGGGGTCGACGGGCACCGCGAGCTCGAGCTCGGTCGGCTCGCCCGCGGCGTCCACGCTGAGGAAGCGGATGAAGGGCGGCCCGGCGGGCTGCACGCCGGCCGTGCCGAGGCGGCGGAAGAGCTCGGGAAAGGCGCCGTCGACGGCGGACTGGACGGTGCCGGTGACCCGGCGGCGCAGGCCGAGGTAGGGCTGCGCCGGCCGCTCGGAGATCTGAGGTTCGTGGCTCATGCTCCTCACGACCGGCGCGAGCCGGCGAATTCATCGGGTACGGCTCAGTAGATGAAGAAGCAGCCGGCCGCCTCGCCCTGGTCCACGTACTGCTGGGCCTTGTCGTAGGCGTCGTTGAAGCCCTGCGCGTCGTTGGCGAACGCGCGCTGGTTGCCGTAGTCCATGAGCAGGTCGGCCACGTGCGCGATCTGCGCGCAGTCGGCGTCGTTGGCCTGGCCCTGCCCGGTCGAGCCGCCCTGCAGCGGCACTGCGTTCGTGTCGTTGCGGATGTTGACGTTGGTGCCGCCGACGGCGCGGCGGGCGGTGCTGCTGATGCGGGCGCCACGGGGACCGCCGACCTTGGACTTGGCCTGGGCGGCGGGGACCACGGCGACGGAGGCGATGGCTGCGACCGCCGTCAGTGCGGCGATCGGCTTGGTCATGCGAGACAACATGGGGGTGGGACTCCTGTGGGGTGGTGGTCTGGGGTGGGGCGAAGGTACGGCCGGGGGGCCACCCCGTCGTGCACGGCGGGCACGCACCACGCGTCGGATCGGCGACGCCGGCTATGCCCGCCGCGCGACGCGCGTGGCTACCGTTCGGGCGTGCTCGTGCGACCCGGGGAACCGGCCGATGCCGCCGCCATCGCGGCGATCTACAACGAGGGGATCGCCGACCGGCAGGCGACCTTCGAGACCGACGAGCGGGGGGCCGAGGACGTGCTCGGCTGGCTCGGCGACGGCGCCCCTCCGCTGCTGGTCGCCGACGACGACGGGGCCGTCGTGGGGTGGGCGCGCGCCGGCGCCTACAGCGACCGCTGCGCCTACGCCGGGATCGGCGAGTACGCCGTCTACGTGGCCCGCGCCGCCCGCGGGAACGGGGTCGGGCGCGAGCTGCTGGAGGCGCTCGCCCGCGACGCCGAAGCCCGCGGCTACCACAAGCTCCTCAGCCGCATCTTCCCCGAGAACGAGGCGAGCCTCGCCCTCGCCCGCGCATGCGGCTTCCGCGAGGTCGGCGTGCACCACAAGCACGGCCGGCTCGACGGCGAATGGCGCGACACCGTGGTGGTCGAGCGGTTGCTCGGCGAGGCCGCCGATGGCTGAGCTCAAGACCGGCACCGTCTACCTCGTCGGCGCCGGCCCCGGCGACCCGGCGCTGCTCACCGTGCGGGCGCAGGAGGTCATCGCCACCGCCGACGCGGTCCTCTACGACCGCCTCATCCCCGACGGCGCACTGGACGGCGCCCGCGAGCATGCCGAGCTCGTCTACGTCGGCAAGGAGCCCGGCGGGTCGGTTCAGCAGCGCGACATCGGCGCCGAGCTCGTCGCGCGGGCCCAGCGGGGCCAGACCGTCGTGCGCCTCAAGGGCGGCGACCCCTTCGTGTTCGGCCGCGGCGGCGAGGAGGCCGAGGTCCTGCGCGCCGCCGGCATCCGCTACGAGGTCGTGCCCGGCATCACGGCAGGCATCGCCGCGCCCGCCTACGCCGGCATCCCCGTCACCCACCGCGACGCCGCCAGCGCGGTCGCCTTCGTCACCGGCCACGAGGATCCCGACAAGCCGGAGTCGCTCCTGGATTGGGAGGCGCTGGCACGCTTCCCGGGCACGCTCGTCTTCTACATGGGCGTCAAGGCCCTGCCGAGGATCGCCGACGCGTTGACGAACGCCGGCCGCGCGCCCGACGAGCCCGCCGCCGTGATCGAGCGCGGCACCCTCCCCGGCCAGCGCACCGTGCTCGCCACGCTGGCCACCATCGCCGACGGGGCGACCGAAGCAGCCATCCGCCCGCCCTCGATCACCGTCGTCGGCCCCGTCGCCGCCCTGGCCGACCGCCTGCGCTGGCTCGAGGACCGCCCGCTGAACGGCCGGAGCATCGCCGTGACGCGCGCCCGCGCGCAGGCCTCCGGCCTCGCCGCCCGGCTGCGCGCGCTCGGCGCCGAGGTCGTCGAGGCGCCCGCCATCCGCATCGTCGCCCTGCCCGGCGACGCCCCCGACCTCGACGGCACCGACCTCGTCTGCCTGACCTCGCCCAACGGCGTGCGTCTGCTCTTTCACCGCTTGCGCGCGGCCGGCATGGACGCCCGCGCGCTGCACGGCCGCACCGTCGCCGCCATCGGGCCGGGCACCGCCCGCGCCCTGCGCGAGCACGGCATCGAGCCCGACGTCGTGCCCGAGCGCTCGGTGGCCGAGTCGCTGGTGGAGGCGCTGGCGCCCATCCCCGTCACCCGCGCACTGATCGCCCGCGCCGCCGAGGCCCGCGACGTCCTCCCCGACGCGCTGCGCGAGCGCGGCGCCCGCGTCGACGTGCTGCCCCTGTACGAGACCGTGGCCGAGCAGCTCGACGCCGACGCCCGCACCGCCGCGCTGCAGGCCGACTACATCACCTTCACCTCGTCCTCGACCGTGACCTACTTCCTCGACGCCGCCGGCGGCCCGCCGGGGCCCGACACGCGCATCGTCTCCATCGGCCCGGTGACCACCGCCACGCTGCGCGAGCACGGCCTCGAGCCCCACGTCGAGGCGCGACGACACGACATCGAAGGCGTCATCAGCGCCATCCTTGAGGACGCATGATCACCTTCCTCTCCGACTACGGCTACGAGGACGACTTCGTCGGCGTCTGCCACGCGGTGATCGCGGGCATCGCGCCCGACGTCCGCATCATCGACCTCGCCCACGGCCTGCCCCGCCACCAGGTGCGCCCGGCCGCGCTCGCGCTGCGCAACGCCCTGCCCTACACGCCGCCCGGCGTGCACCTGGCCGTGGTCGACCCCGAGGTCGGCGCCGAGCGCCGCGCCGTCGCCCTGCGTACGGCCGAGGACGAGCGCCTGCTCGTCGGCCCCGACAACGGCCTGCTCGCGCTCGCGACCGAGCGCTTCGGCGGCGCCGTCGAGGTCGTCGAGATCGGCCGCTCGAAGTGGCGCCTGGACCCCGTCTCGCACACGTTCCACGGGCGCGACATCTTCGCCCCCGTCGCCGCCTGGCTGGCCGCGGGCTGGCCGCTGGCCGAGGCCGGCGACCCGCTCGACCCGGCCGCGCTCGTCGGCATCGAGCTGCCGCGCCCGCGCCACGAGGAGGACGGCACGCTGATCGCCCACGTGCTCAGCGTCGACCGCTTCGGCAACGCCGCCCTCAACGTCAGCCACGAGGACCTGACCGAGTCCGGCCTGCGGCTGGGCCACCCGGTGCTGATCGAGGCCGGCGCCGGACGGCGCCGCCGGGCCCACTACGCCGTGACCTTCGCCGACGTCGCCCCCGGTGAGCTGCTCGTCTACGAGGACGCCTGGCGCACGCTCGCGGTCGCGGTCAACCGCGGCAACGCGGCGCGCGAGCTCGCCCTGCGCCCCGACTCCGAGCTGCGCCTGCGCGCGGAGCCGTGAGCGCCCGCCTCGGCCACCCGCGCCTGCATCTGCGCCGCACCGACTCGACCAACGAACGGGCACGCTCGCTCGCTGCCGCCGGCGCGCCGCACGGCGCTCTGGTCACCGCCGCCGAGCAGACCGCGGGCCGCGGGCGCCAGGGACGCACGTGGACGGCGCCGCCGGGCCGCGCCCTGCTGCTCTCGCTCGTGCTGCGCGTCGACGCGCCCGCGCTCGTCCCGCTGCAGGCGGGCGTCGCCGTGGCCGAGGCCGTGGGCGACGCCGCGCGGATCAAGTGGCCCAACGACGTGCACGTCGACGGCCGCAAGGTCGCGGGCATCCTCGTCGAGGGCCGCCCCCAGGAGGGCTGGGCCGTGCTCGGCATCGGCCTCAACGTCGCCGTGGCACCCGACGACTTCCCGCCCGAGCTGCGGGCCACCGCGGGCACGCTCGGCCGCGCGCCCGCCGACCTCGAGCCCACGCTGCACGCGCTGCTGCGCGCGCTCGAGCGCTGGCTTGCCGCCGACCAGGCGACCGTCATCGCCGCCTGGCGTGAGCGCGACGCGCTCGCGGGACGCCCCGTCAGCTGGAGCGACGGGAGCGGCAAGGCGGTCGGCATCGACGACGCCGGGCGCCTGCTCGTCGGCACGTCGTCGGGCACGGTCGCGCTCGACGCCGGCGAGGTCCACCTGCGCCGGCCCTAGAGCCACTCGGTCTCGAACACCGGGCTCACGTGGATGTCGATCTGCTTGAGCGGCCCGTCGCCGGTGTTCTTGAAGCCGTGCGGCTCGTTCGCCGGCACGATCACCACCTCCCCGCCACGCACGACGCGCTCCGGTGACACCGAGGACCCGAAGAACGTGGCCTCACCCTCGGTGACGATGATGATCTCCTCGTACGGGTGTCGGTGCAGCGACGGCCCGCGCCCCGGTGGCGCGTCGACGAAGATCGTGCACACGCCTACGTCGAACTCCGCGCCGACAAGCTCACGCGCGATGTTGCTCACCGGGAGCGAGGACTCGGCGAAGACGCGCATCAGTTCGAGGACGGCCGGCCGCTCAGCGCCGCGGTCACGCCCAGGCCCAGGAAGACGACGCCCGAGAAGCGCGACAACCACCGGCGCACGCGCTCGCTGCCGCGCAGCCAGTCGCCCGCCGTGCCGGCGACCAGCGCGTAGGCGCCGTCGCTGAGCACCGCCACGGCCACGAAGACCAGGCCGAGCACGAGGAACTGCAGCGTCACCGCGCCCCGCGCCGGGTCGACGAACTGAGGCAGGAAGGCGAGGAAGAACACGGCCGTCTTCGGGTTGAGCACGTTGACCACGACGCCCTGTGCGTACAGCTGCCGGTCCGAGCGCCCGCTGACCTTGACCTCGGGCAACGCCTCGTCGCGCGCGACCAGCCGCCGCACGCCGAGGAAGATCAGGTAGGCGGCGCCGGCGAACTTGACCACGGTGAACGCGGCGGCCGAGGACGCGACCAGCGCCGAGAGCCCGATCGCGGCCGCGGCGACGTGCACGAGGCCGCCGGTCTCGACGCCCAGCATGGAGACGATGCCGGCCCGCCGGCCCTGGGCGATGCTGCGCGTGACCACGTAGAGCACCGCGGGCCCGGGCACGATGATGAGCAGGAAGGAGGCGAGCGCGAAGACGGCGAGCGTCGAGCCCGAAGGCACGCCTACTCGTCCACCGAGTAGCCCTCGAGGTCGCCGTCGCCCAGCTCCTGCTGCTCGGCGAACAGGTCGGCCACCTCGTCCTCGGCCGAGCGGGCGCCGTTGAGCTCGGCGGCGGCGCGCTCGATCTCCTCGGCGGCGTCGCTGGCGCCGTTCTCAGCGCTGTCGTCGTCGGCCTCAGCCGCGGCGTCGGCCTCGGCTGCAGCCGCGCCGTTGGTCGCCTTGGTCGCCGCAGCCTCCGCCTCGGGCGCCTTCTTGTCCGCGTTCTTGCGCCGGCGGCGACGGCCGCGACGGCCCTTGGGGAAGTTGCGCAGCAGCTCGCGGGCCAGCGCGCTCGGCTTGCGCGCCATACGCGTGCGCGCGCCGCGCAGGACCTCCTCGGCCTCGGGCGTGTGCCCGATGGCGGCGGCCAGCAGCGCGGCGGACAGGCGGCGGTCCTGCTTGCGCGCCGCGTGCACGAGCCGGCGCGCGTTGCGCGCGTGCGCGCCGCCGGACGAGTTGACCAGCAGCCCGAGCAGGCGCTTGGTCTCCGGCCAGCGCTGCACGGCGTATTCCTCGTGGACCTCGCGGGTGTACTCGGCCATGCGCCAGATCCACGCGTTGGCCTGGTCGCGGCGGCCGATGCGCTTCTCGGCCAGCGCCTGCAGCAGCACCTTGACGCCCTCGCGGCGCTCGTCGCGCGACCACGTGCCGACGACGTCGACGGCGGTGTCGAAGGCCTCGGGGTCGCGCGAGGCGGCGATCTCCTGCAGCGCCCGCAGCCGCAGCTGCGAGTTGCGGTTGCGCTGGACCGCGGTGAGCAGGAACGTCCGCTTCAGGTCGCCGTTGCGGTCGAAGTGCAGCATCGCCTTCGCGCGCCGCCAGCCCGACGGGGCCACGCGCGCGCCGGCCAGCGCCGCCCACTGGATCTGCTCGCCGTAGTCGAGGTGCTCGACGGCGATGCGCCACAGCTCGCGCTCGAAGACCTCGATCCGCCGGTCGGGGTCGGCGGTCACCGGCAGCACGCGGCGCTCGACCCGCACCCGGCGCCCGCGGCCGCGGCGCACCGGGCCGACGACGATGGCGCCGCCGCGGTAGACGTCGCGGTCGAGCAGCGAGTGCAGCGTGACCACCGGGTCGTCGTGGCGGGTGGCGGGGTGGACGAAGTCGACGACGATCCCCGCCTCCTTGCCCGGGTGCTTGCGGGTCACGCGGCCGACGCGCTGCTGGTAGATGCGCTTGGACGCGGTCGGCGCCAGGTGCATGCACACGGTGGCGCGGGGCGAGTTCCAGCCCTCGGCCAGCAGCTGCGCGTTGACGAGCACGTCGATCTTGCCGCGCTCGTAGTCGGCGAGG
>Ga0207708_10000287_pt1 | contig 39611 bp, 82 predicted proteins | sample KBSK5101metaG_FD_184340 | JGI IMG/M metagenome (GOLD analysis project Ga0207708, IMG submission 184340) | Corn, switchgrass and miscanthus rhizosphere microbial communities from Kellogg Biological Station, Michigan, USA - KBS K5-10-1 metaG... | ecosystem: Host-associated > Plants > Roots >... | reverse complement strand
CGACCCCGAGAAGGCGGCCCCGGCCGTCGCCGCCTGTGATCGCTTCTGGCTGGTCACGCCGCCGGACATCGTCAAGCCGGGCGAGCTGCCGGAGGCCTGGGGCCACCTCGTCCTTCCCGGCCCCCGGCTCCGGATGCGGATCGAGGAGCGCGCGCCGGAGCTGGCGCCCCTCGGCCCCGATCGAGACTTCTGGATGACCTTGATGAAGCGCGCCTGGTTCGAGGGCGCCCCGACCAACCCCTACGTTCCCGTGAAAGAGGAGGCCCTCAGTGGGTGATGGAAGCAAGATCCAGTGGACCGACGCGACGTGGAATCCGGCGACCGGCTGCTCGCATGTGAGCGAGGGCTGTGAGCACTGCTACGCCGAGACGCTGACGCGGATGAAAGCCAAGGCCGGGGTCTGGGAGGCGCCCGACCTCCCCTGGACGGCGGAGAACGCCGAGCAGAACGTGATCCTCCACCCCGAGCGCCTCGACCAGCCCCTCCGCTGGCGCAAGCCGCGGATGGTCTTCGTCAACTCGATGTCGGATCTCTTCCACCCGCAGATCCCCACCTCGTTCCTGCTGAAGGTCTTCAACGTGATGGACCAGGCCCCGCGGCACACCTTCCAGGTGCTCACGAAGCGCCCGAAGCGCCAGCGCGACTTCGTCTCCAAGCTCCGCCGCTGCCGCGACTGCGGGTGCCTGAAGCTGAAGGGGAGCTGCCCGGAGTGCGGCGCGTCCGCCGACCACCTCCACCCGCGGCTGCCGCTGGCCAACGTCTGGCTCGGCACCTCGATCGAGAGCCGCGAGTACGTCGGCCGCGCCGACCTGCTCCGGGAGACCCCGGCGGCGATCCGCTTCATCTCAGCCGAGCCGCTGCTGGGGCCGCTGCTGGTGCCGGGGAGCAAGCCGGTCGAGCAGCTCGGCGACACCCCCGTCATCTGGCCGGACGGCTACGAAGGGCCAGATCTCGACCTCTCCGATATTGACTGGCTGATCGTCGGCGGCGAGAGCGGCGATGGGCACCGGCCGATCGACCCGCAGTGGGTCCGCGATCTGCGCGACGCCGTCATCCAGGACCGCGGCTATCCGGAACAGGCCATCTACGTCGTCAACGGCACCAACTTCTTCTTCAAGCAGTGGGGCGGCCGGACCGCGAAGGCGGGCGGCCGCGAGCTGGACGGGGAGGCCTGGGACGAGATGCCCCCGGCCGCCACCCCGGCGATCGCGTCGTAGTTCTGGGCGGCGTGGGAAGAAAGTTCCCACGCCGCCGTAGATTCTGGTAGCTTGCCTTCATCACCCGAACCCCGATCTCCTGAAGGAGGCGTTCAAGATGACCACGATTTCCGCGGACGGCCAGAGGCGACTCGCCGAGCAGGCCGGTCTCGATCCCGACAAAGCGACCGACACCCAGGCTGCCGTCGCCGTCGCCGAGTCGCTGATGCAGGGCGACCCGGGCACCTTCAAGGCGGGCTACACGGCCCCCAACGCCCTGCTCGCCGCGACGGAGATCTTCCCCGACGCCGACCGGGCTGAGGTCGCCAACAAGCTGGGCATCGGCTGCGGCGTCTGCGGCCGCGACGACCTGGCGTGCCGCCCGCTCTCCGGTCTCCCCGAATGCTGCTCCCGCGAGGTCGTCGTCATCGAGGACCGGGTCGAGAACCACGAATTCGGTCCGCTGGTCGAAGGCGCCAAGGTGCTCACGGCGAACGGCGCCGAACTCCCCGGGATGCAGGGGAGCATCGAGGGCCTGATCGAGCACGCCGTCCGGACCTATCCCGGCCACGCGATCATCGTGGTCGCCGAGACCGAAGGCGAGATGGAGTGGTTCACGGCTCGGGAGTGGGTCGAGAAGCGGCTCTTCAGCCGCAACGAGGCCGCCGCCGCCGCGGCCCCCCGCGCCAAGGAAGTCCTGGACAGCCGGGAGCTGAAGGCATGAGCAGCGCCAGCCTCGCGAGCAAACAGGCCGCGGCGCCGATGGTGCTGTGCGGCTTCATGCGCGACCGCTACAAGGTGGTGGTCGAGTCCGTCCCGGTTGGCCAGGGATCGGCGGTGGCGACCTACGACCTGGATCTGCCCATCCCGATCCGCCATCGACTGCTCGGCCAGCTCCTCCGGGAGGCCGAGAGGCGCGGCGACGTGAAGTGCGCCGGTCCCCACGACAACCCGCGCGTGACGGTCGCCGAGGACTGGCAGGGACTCACGTGGTTCCGGGAGGCCCGCTGAGAATGGCGAGCTACCGGATGACGGCGATGATCGATGTGGAGCAGCTCGACGGCGAGTCGCAGCCTACGGCGGCTGAGGTCGAGACCGCGCTGCGGGACTTGCTCGACGGCCAGCAGTTGGTCGTCCCCGCGACCAAAGGCAAGCGGTTTGAAGGCTGCCGGGTCGAGGTCAAGAATCCGAACGTCACTGGGCACAAGCTCGGCGGGACGGGCTGCTGATCTAGATGCCCTACCCGACGCCGAAGAAGAGACAGAAGCGCCGCACCCCGCCGTGCCCCGGGCACGGTCGCCACTGGTTCGTGATCCACGGCGTCGTAGGTCTTCGCACGCCCCTCTGTGTTCGCTGCGGTCACCCGAATCCGAAGCCGCTCAACGAGCAGGAGTGGAAGGAGCTGGAAGCCTTCGCCGACGACAACTGGCGCCTGGGCAAACACAACGAGGAGGCCCTCCGGGTCCACCGAGAGGAGAACGAGTAGATGGCGGAAGGCAGCTTCACCTTGGCCCGCGGGCTTCAGCTCGACCCCGACTACATCGGCGGCGGCACCTTCGCGCTGCTGGCGAAGAAGGGCTGGGGGAAGACCTACGCGATGCGGGTGATGGCGGAGGAGTTCGCCAAGACCGGCGTGCCCTTCGTCGCCCTCGACCCGATGGACGCCTTCTGGGGCGTCCGCGCCAGCAAGGACGGCAAGGGGTCCGGCGGCCTCGACATCCCGATCTTCGGCGGCGAGCACGCCGACGTGCCGCTGGAGCCAACGGCGGGGAAGCTGATGGCCGACCTCGTCGTGGAAGAGGGCCTCTCGATGGTGCTCTCGATCGCCCACTTCGGCTCCCGCGCCGCCGAGCGCCGCTTCGCCCTCGACTTCCTCGGCCGCCTCTACCGGACGAACCGCGACCTCGTGCATCTGCTGATCGATGAGGCCGATCTCTTCGCCCCCCAGAAGCCCCAGGCCGGGGACCAGCAGCTCCTCGGCGAGACCGAGAACATCGTCCGTCGCGGCCGCAACAAGGGCATCGGGATCACCCTGGGCACCCAGCGCCCGGCCGTCCTCAACAAGGACGTGCTGACCCAGGTGGACGGCCTCATCATCGGCCGGATGCTCGGCCCCAACGACCGCAACGCGATCGACGCCTGGGTAGGCGCCCACGGCGACACCAAAAAGGGCAAGGCGATCAAGGATGAGCTGCCGGACCTGGCGACCGGCCAGGCCTACGTCTGGGTGCCCGAGCAGGGCGTCCTGAAGAAGGTCCAGATCCGCGCCTCGCGCACCTTCGACTCCTCGCCGACGCGCAAGCGCACCAAATCCCGCCGCTCCCTCACCCTCGCCGACGTGGACCTCACCGGCATCGCCTCCAAGGTCCAAGCCTCGATCGAGAAGGCCAAGCAGGAAGACCCGAACGAGCTGCGCAGGCAGATCACGGAGCTGCGGAAGGAGCTGGAGGCGAAGCCCGCGGCGCCCTCTCCGGCCGCAGATCCAGTCGAGGTGAAAGTGCCGGTCCTCGACGGCGAGGCGATGGCGTCTCTTCGGGCGCTGCTCGATCAGGTCGATGGCGACGTGGGGAGGCTCCCCAGTCTCTTCGAGGATCTGCTGGTCGGCATCCAGAACGCCCTCCACGTCGGCGTCCGCGAGCAGCTCGATCGAGCCGAAGCGATCTGCGGCGCGCAGCCGCCCGCGACGCCGCCTTCCCCGGCCCCGCCCTCTGCGCCTCGGCGCGACTATCCCAATCCGGGAGACCTGGGGCAGAAGCCACCGCCTGCCCCGGTTGAGGCCGACCCGGATCTCAGCCTCGGCAAGGCCGAAAAGGAGATCCTCAACGTCCTGGTCCAGTTCGCCCCCGACAGCCGCACGAAGACCCAGATTGCGGTCCTCACCGGCCGCTCTCAGAAGTCGAGCGGCTTCCGCAACGCGCTCGGCAAGCTGCGCACGAACGGCCTCGTGGTCGGCAGCGACCCGCTCACCGCCACCGGGGCGGGGATCGCCGCCATCCCGAACCCGGCGCCGCTCCCCGTGGGCGAAGCCCTCCTCGCCCACTGGCTTGGCAAGCTGGGCAAGGCCGAGCGGGACATCCTTGGCTACTTGCACCGCATGACGGTGCCGTGCTCGAAGGAGGACATCGCCGACGCCACGGAGCGCTCGGTGAAGTCGAGCGGGTTCCGCAACGCCCTCGGCCGTCTCCGCACCCTGGAGCTGATCGAAGGCTCCGACCCGATCTCCGCGAGCGCGGAGCTGTACGGATGAGCGAGTACTACTTCATCGTCTGTGAGCGGTGCAAGGTCTATGGCCCCTCTGTGGCGGTTTCCACCGGGCGGCACTGGGTGGAGGGGCCGAGCGTTGGGGAAGCGCCGGAGTTCATTGCCAGGCACGGCGCCCACGAGGCCCTGACGGTGAAGTCGGAGGAAGCTGCGGGGTTCGTCTATCTCGATGGACCGGAGCGAGCGTGAAAGCCTTGACTTTGAGCCAACCCTGGGCGTCGGCAATTGCCCGCGGCCACAAGCGCGTCGAGACCCGCGGCTGGCACCCGGCGGACAACCCGGGCGTGCTGGCGATCGCCAGCGGCAACAAGAACATGACGGCCAGCCAGCGCGAGATCGCCGAAGGCTTCTTCGGGGACATCGCCTTCCCCCGGCGCTCGATCCTCGCCGTCGCTCAGGTCACCGGCTTCCAGCGGACCGAGGAGGTCGTGGACAGCCTCTCCGACCAGGAGCGCGACCTCGGCGACTACGCGCCCGGGCGCTGGGCCTGGCAGCTCGGCGAGATCGTGACCCTGACGAGGCCAATCGAGATGTACCCGGTCGAGCTGAAGCCCGGCGCCAAGAAGCGCCTCCCCGGGACGCTCAACCTCTGGGATCTGCCGCCGGTCTTCGAACGGATGGTGATGACGGCGATCGGCGGCCGCGGTGAGTACGAGCGCCTGGCGACCTCGGCGGTGGGCCTGTGTCCAACCCGGTAGGGATCTTCCGGGAGCGACTATCGCTCCCCGAGCGGGTCATCAACTGGATCGGCGGCGAGCCGCCGCTGATCCCGCGGACGCCTGGGGAAAACCTCCAGCGCATGGTTAAGAACTACGGCCTCACCGTCATGTCGTCCAAGAGGGCGGCGCCCGGCGGTGGTGGCCGGGACGGCGGCAACTACCACTACGCCAGGCCCGGCGCCCCCTTAGCGATCGACTTTGCCCGTCCGCTGTCGCCGCAGACCGTCGCCTGGGTGCGGCTGCACCGCGGGCCGTTCCTCGCACGCCAGATCTTCGACTGGGCGACCGAGTGCCCGGGTGACTTCATCCGCCGCTGGCCGCCGGTCGTCGGCACGGGCCGCGGCCATATCCTCCGGAAGGACGAATGAGCTACGACCCGAAGGACCGGCCACTGCACCACCCGGCAGGCGACCGCGGCCAGCACAAACCGCGAACCGCTCAGGTCAAGCTCCGCGCCCCCTGGCTCTACGGTGAACGATCGAACACGCCGGAGCCTGGTCGGGTCGGCCTCGTGGACGCGACCCAGATCCGCGCCATGAAGCGAGCCGTCAGGACGGCTCGCGCCGAGGGCAAGCTGCACCCGGGTCAGGCGAAGGAAGAGCTGGCTGAACTTGACAAGGGCGCGGACATCATCCGCAAGGGGCCGCTCCGAGACGTGGGCGTCTACTTCCCTGCGGGCGAGTGCTGGCAGCCGGTCAAATCTCCGAAGGGCGAGCGCCGCAAAAAGAGCAAGGCCGCCAAGCAGGCCCGCAAGGCGAACCGGTCGAAGAAGAAGCGTCGCTGACGCCCACGAGCGGGAGCTGAATCCGCAGGCAGCTAGCCTGCCCCCCCACGTGTGGACGGGCGACGGGTGGATACGAACGCGGCGACAGCTCGGGGTAGCGGGAGTGGCGCTGCTGTTCATCTTGGACGGGGTGTTCAAGGTCGGAGTCCCGGTGGGCCTCTACGGCCTCGTCCTGTCCCTGCTGGGTCTCGGCGAGCTGTCGGATGCGCTGGGCAACCTTCGGGTAGGGAAGGACCGGAAATGAAACTCTGGCTCTACCACCATCGCGGCCTGGTCAAGAGCATCTACATCGTCCTGGCGGTCACCGTGACGATGGTGCTCCAAATCCTTGAAGCGCAGGGTGCTCTTCCGTGAGCTTCAACGATTTCTTCCTCTTCCCGTGGAATGCGATCCTCGGTGTCGCCCTCGCCCTTTTGCTGACGGCGACGGTTTTGACCGTTCGCAGTCACCGCAGGATCTCCACCCTTCCGCCACTGCCCGAGGGGCAGGAGGCGACGCTGGGGGCGCAGCGTCAGATAGACGCGATTCGAGAACAGGTCGCCCACGCCCTCCGGGCCGCGCTCTTCGCCGTCGTCCTGATCGGGGTCGGCTTCGCGGCTACCGGCTGGCAGATCGACGCCGCCTTTGACACCCTCGAAGAAGAACGGGTCGAGCGCATCGGCGGCCAGTCCTCGATCAACGCCTACTTTTGCCGCAAGATCGATGAGGTGGGCGACGGGGTCGCGGCCCTCGTCGCGGTGAGCCTCCAAGACGCCCCACCGCGGGCGTCCTTGACCCAGAGTCAGCGCGAAGGCTTCGACAAGTTCCAGGAATACCTCGATCGCCAACAGAGGCCGCCGCGCTGCCGCACCATCGCCTTGCAGCTCGCAATTCTGACCGGCGCTGATCCCGCCGACGTGCAGATCACTCCGTTGAAAGTCGAGCGCAGGAGTCCCCCGCCGTAGGCCCCACCAGAGCGATTTGATCGTCCCCGTAGGATTAGGCCGTGCCCGTCACCTCGGCCAAGCGCTTCGGCGCTCACCTCGGTCCCGGGGTCACTGAGGTCTTTGGGGACATCAGGCGCCAGTCGAAGGCCAGTCTGGTCGAGGCGAACCACCGGGCGATCGAGGAGTACGCCACCCTCATCCCGGAGGCCAACACCGGCTCGCTGAAGCTCGACCGCTTCCCCTTCCAGCGCGAGCCGTTCTACTCCGACGAGATCGCCGACGCCGAAGAGGTCGTCTACGCCAAGAGCACCCAGGTCGGGGCCACCACCGGCATGTGGCGCTGGGCTGTCCGGCTCTGCGACCAGTTCGGGGAAACCCTCGTCTACCTCTTCCCGACCAAAGAGCACGTGACCGACTTCGGCGATGAGCGGATCGAGCCGTCGATCGAAGCCAGCCGCTACCTCCAGGGCCGAATGCCCCGCGGCGGCACCCGGCGCAAGACGATGAAGCAGATCGGCGAGGGCAAACTCATCCTCCGCGGGATGAACTCGAAAGCGGGCGTGCAGTCGATCGCCGCCGCGTCGCTGGTCTTTGACGAGTACGACGAGTGCGATCAGAAGAACATCGCCCAGGCCGAGCGCCGCATCACCGGGGCGAAAGCCGAGGGGAAAATCCCGCGCATCCGGCGCCTCGGCCGACCCTCCATCCCCGGCTATGGCATCGACGCCGCCTACCAGGAATCCGACCGCCGGATGTGGCACGTGACCTGCACCGAGTGCGGCCACGAGCAGGTCATGAACTTCTCCGACAATCTGCGCTGGCGCTCGGCCGCCGGAGAGGACCGCGTCCTCCGGGCTGGGGACGACCTCTTCAACACGAACAAGGACGTGATCGAGGCGTGGCGGGCCTGCGCCAGGTGCGAGGCCAGCCTGGAGGGCAAGATCAACAGCGGGCCGATCTTCACCGGCCGCTGGATCGCCACGAAGACCGGCCTGGGCCGCGTGCCGGGCTTCCACATCCCCCGCTTCATCGTCCCCTACACCGACCTCACCCAGATCGTCAAGGCGTCCCGCGAGACGAAGATCGGCGAGATCGAGGCCTTCCACAACGCCGACCTCGGCGAAGCCTACGCCGCCGCCGACTCTCGTCTCACCGACGACGACCTGGCGCGGGCGATGGCCCAGGGCCGCCCCGGCCAGTCCGTCTACGACGGCCGCAACCCGGTCACGATGGGCCTCGACGTGGCGGGGGAGCGCGACCTCTCCTGCCGGATCTCCGAGCATCTCCCGGACGGCACCCGCCGCGCCCTCGCGATCTGGGAACCCAAGGACTTTGAAGAGGTCGAACAGGCCATGGAACGCTTCCGCGTCCACCTGGCCGTGGTGGATTCGATGCCGGAACGCCGCGGCGCCCGCGGCATGGCGAAGAACTTCCCCGGCCGCATGTACCTCGTGGAGTACGCCACCGAGCCGCGGGCCGACGCCTGGGTCTATGACGAGAAACGGGAGATTGTCCGGGTCAACCGCACCGAGGCGATCGACGCGATGATGGACTCGATCCGGCTGGTCACGAACGTCCCGCTGAAGCCCGGGCCGCCGAAGTACCTGGAGCAGATGAAATCCCTCGTCCGCCGGGTCGAACTCGACACCAAAGAGCGCCCGGTCCGCACCTACATCGCCACCGGCACCCAGGGCGACGACTACGCCCACGCCGAGACCTACGACCTCGTGGCCGCCGAGCTGCTCGGCGCCTTCACTCAGGTCCAGCAGGAGGAGTCCCAGCAGGGCGAAGTCCTCGAAGCCGACGCGCCGGTCAACCTCGGCTACGGCGAGATCGGCTACCGCGGGGGCTTCGAGTAGGTGGCCCGGATCTCGAAAGCCGAGATGAAGGAGAAAGACCCGATCGCCTGGGCGGCCGGGTCCAAGAAGGCGCGCGTTGCCCGCCGCAACGTCGCCTCCCAGCTCGACCAGCTCATCAACGACGCCGACCTCACCGGCTCCAGAGATCTCGTCGCGCGGCGCGTTGCCGAAGTCGCCGCGGCCGCCAGGGCCGGAGACCCGATCTCCGAACGCGCGGCGCTCATGGAGCTGGCGACGGCGGCAGCCTGCACCGCGGCCTCGATCGACCTGGAACAGCCGGTGCAGCGCACGCCGAAAAGGCGTCCCCGCAAGGCCCGCAAGCCAGCTCTGCTGGTGTAGGGTCCGGCTGTACCCGAACCCAGGAGGAAGCCAATGCACGATGACTCTTCACCGCCCCCGACCGGCGGCGCCGTCCCCCTCGACGCCCAAGTCCACCTCGATGCAGCCGGGCGCAAGGAAGGCATCCTTTGCTCGGGCTGTAACCAGCCCATCATCGCCGGGTTCGAGTATCTCTCGATCGAGGTGAAGATGGAGGGCACCGAGGCCGCCATCCAGCGCGGGCGGGCCTTCCTCTGCGATCGCGAATGTTGCACCAGCAAACGCGAGGAGGCCGTCAAGAAGGCGAGCGCCTGGCGCGCGTGCCGCCCCTGGCACGTGCCGCCCTCCGACGAGGCCGAGGCCGCCACCCCCGACCCCTCTTCCAATGGCACGTCCTGAGCCGGGCTGCGCGGTCGTCTTCCGCAATGGCGACGCGATGCGCCTGCTGGAGAGCTACACCGACATCCAGCAGAAAAAGGAGGAAGCCGAGTCGGGTCAGCTCTACGAGGTGATGACCTACACCGACTCGGCGGACGGCAAGATCCGTGCGAAGAGCCGCAGCTCGATCGAACTCACCGAGGTCTACCGGGTGGACGAGATCACCGAGGAGTTCCTGGAGCAGGAGCGCATCGCCCAGGCCCAGGCCGACGCGATCGGGGCCTTGCAGTGACCGAGCCGACCGAGGCCCCCGACTTCGTGGACGAGATCACCAATATGCTCACCCGGGTCTATCCGGGCGAGGTCGAGGCGGGGGAGCTGGAACAGGAGATAGGCGCCTCCCCCGAGGAGCTGCGTGCCGCCACCGAGTGGATGCGCGCGAACGGCCGCCTGGACGATGAGGCCGAGCACTTCAAGATCGCCCAGGCCGATGACGGCGGCGGCCTTCCCCAGCACGCCCCTCCCTCCGAGGATGAGCTGGACACCGCCGAGGAGGTGGTCAGGTCGGCGACTACCGCACCCGCCTCCGACGAGTTGCCGGTCCGGGTCGTCTTCTCGCTGACGACCAGCTTCGGCCGCAGCGTCGATGAGAGCGACGACTCCGTGGTGAAGAAGTGCGAGGCCCTCTTCGAGGAGATCCAAAAAGGACTCTCGGGGGCGATCCCGAAGATGGAGATCGTCATGAACGTGGAGGAGATCAACACCTACGACCGGCCCCGGCGGATCTTCCCGCTCTCGGATGGGCAAGAGTAAGCCCGTCAACACCCGGCCGCTGAAGCTTCAGAACTGGGTAGAACTCTCACGAGTTGCCCTCGACGCCGGGCTGACGCCCCAGGAAATCAGAGAGGCGAAGTCACTCACGGCGCTCCGCCTCTCGATCAGCTTGCGGAGGCCCGAGCTGGCCTAGTCTTGGAAACTTTCTTCCCAACCTGCTACGGTGCCCCTCACCACCCGAACCCGTTGATCTCCTGAAGGAGGCACGAAGTGCTCATGACCGCCGTCCCCACCGCCGACACGAAGCTGACCGATGTGTTGGAGACTGAGGACTGCGGCCGCTGCGGCGGCACCGGGCACTACTCCTACAACCAGATCGACGGGACGCGCTGCTACGGCTGCGGCGGGAAGGGAACCCGCTACACGAAGCGCGGCCGGGCCGCCCGCGACTACTGGCGCTGGCTCCTGACCACCGAGGCGCGTTTCATCGCTGCCGGAGAGCGGATCTGGGTCGATGGCGGCCCGTTCAGTCGCAGTGGTTGGAAAACGGTCGAGTCGGTCGAGGCTCGCCCGGGGGAGGGGCGCATCCACATCAGGGTCAAGGGGGGGTTGAGCATGGGCGAGTTTTCCGATTCCCCTGTCCTCTGCGCGCCCAAGCCCTTCGGCATCGCCCTCATCAAGGCAGTCGCCTGCTACCAGGAGAACCTCACGAAGGCGGGCACCCCGCGGAAGCGGGTGAAGAACTAATGGCAAAAGACCTCACCCGCAAGAAAATGATCGAGATGCTCGGCCGCCACGAAAAGCACCTCCTGACGGTGCAGGCCGCGCTCCCCGGGATGCTGAAGGGAACCCAGGAAATGAAGGCCAAGGTCGAAGGCAAGGACACCGAGAACACGAAAGAGGGAGACGGCAAATGAGGTGCTGCAAGTGCGAGGTCGAGATCACCACCCAGGATGCGCTCGCTGGCCAGGCCATCGACACCGATGAAGGCGCCGCGCACGTCGAGTGCCTGGAGCCGGGCGATGTGATGGTGGAGATGAAGCTCTCTTCCGAGGTCCCCCCTGAGGTCGCCCGGCATCAGGTGCGGGCCTACCGCTACCTCCTCGCCAGGCAATGACCGAGTACGCCAAGGTCACCAGGCCCGAGGAGGATGCCAGCTCGCCGGAGATCAAGGCCTACCTCCGCGCCCTCGGCCGCGCCTTGGAGCACATAGGCGTTGACTACGGCCAGGAGTTCGCCGTGGTGTCGGGCGATTCGATCGGCACCCAGGCCAGCCTTGATGACCTGGAGGACCAGATCGGCCCCTTCGCCGCGGACTCCGAGACCTCGCGGCAGGCGGCGATCGACACCTACGAGCGGATGGGCAAGCACCACCGCCAGATCCTCTACGCCGTCTCGCTCCAGAACTACGGCCTCACCCGCGAGGAGATGGAGCAGGTCTCCGGCCTCGCGGGCAACACCATCCGCCCCCGCGTCAAGGAGCTGATCGGCGGCGGGATGCTGGTCGAGACCGAGAAGACCCGCGCGACTAAGTGTGGTTCCCGGGCCGCCGTCATCGAGGCGACCACCCACGGCCGCGAGGAGCTGAAGAAGTATGGCGAGTGAAGCGACCCTCGAAACCCGCTGCCCTGCCTGCGACCAGCCGATCAAGCCCGGCGAACGGATCGAGCTGAACGCCGACCAGGAATGGTGCCACGAGGACTGCGCCGATGACTGACCTTCGCAAGATGAACACGACCCGGGGGGCGCCCGTTGGCGAAGACGGCACCCCGCACAGCTACTCACCACCAGCACCCAAACGAGAGGAACCAATGCGCACCACCAGCAGCGTCGGCGACACCGACTTCCCCTTCACCGACGACGCCGTGGCGTTCGTCTTCGTCTACAACGGCTTTTCTGCCACGGCCCTCACCGAGAGCGACAGTGAACGCGGCTTCTCCCATGCCAGCACGCGGGATAAAAAGCTGAAGTTGCTGGAGAACGCCAAGGAATGCGAGGAGCAGCACGGCCTGTACGGTCAGGCCGAAGGCTGCTGCTCGCTGCTCGCGGTGTGGCCGGGCGCCACCCGCTCCGATGTCTTCCTCGTGGACGACCTCGACGCAGCCCTGGAGGCCTTCGCCTAGCCATGACCGGCACGCTCTTCCAAAACTCCGATAGCTCGGCCGTCATCTCCCCCGATGGCCTCTATCGGTATCGCCTCGACCGCCAGTGGGACCCGGCGGTCGGGGCGAGCGTGCTCTGGGTGATGCTCAACCCCTCCACCGCCGATGCCGAGATCAACGACCGGACGATGGACAGGGTGATCAGCTTCTCGCTGCGGTTCGGCTTCCGGCGCCTCCAGGTCGTCAACCTCTTCGCCTATCGGGCCACGAAGCCCCGCGCACTGCTCACCGCTGACGACCCGATCGGCCCCGAGAACGACGCGGCGATCGCGCTAGCCGCCCAGCAGACCAGCGCGGTGGTCTGTGCCTGGGGAGCAAACCCGCGCTACCGCCAGCGCGCTGAGCAGGTCGTAGCGATTCTCGATGCCAACGCCTCCTCGAAGAGCTACCAGTGCCTTGGGAAAACGAAGGACGGCCACCCGCGCCACCCGCTCTACGTCAGGGGCGACGCGGAGCTGCAACCCTTCTGGCTGCCGGCCCATGCCCGATGACTCCATCCCAGCAGAGACCCCTTGCGCTGGTTGCACCCGCCCGATCGGCGCGCGAGCGTGGAAGTCGATCCAGGGGCGGATCTACCACGAGGACTGCGAGCATTCCGAGGCCAAGTACGGCCCTCGTCGTGCCGTCCCCAAACCACTCGGCAGGCACGCCGAGGAAGCAGCCCGGCGCGTCCTCCGCCCTGGCCAGCAGACGCTCGATGGAGAGGCTGACTAGGCACGCCTCCCGCGACGCCCTGCTCGCCTGGATCGAGGGCATTCTCATCGAGCGCTCCTACCGCGGCGCCGAGCAGCAGTTGGTCGCGGACGGCCTCGCTTCGGCCGAGCACCCCTGGCCGACCGGCTGCTGCGTGGAGTCCTCGGCAGACCTCCGCGACGTACTCCACCAGCGCTATCCCGAGATGGGGGCGGCCTTCGTCTACGGCATCTACCGGATTTTCCCCGATGAAAGCGGCTTCAATCACGCCTGGGTTCAGCTCCTAGACGACACGATCATCGACATCACCGGCACCCAGTTCAAGCGCGGACAGTCGCCCGAGTCAACCCTGCTCGTGCTCCCGATCGACCGGGACGCCGAGCGCTACTCCGAACTCGAAAGGGAACCACCATGGGCGACTTGAAATGCAACCACCCTCAAGACATCGACCCTGACGCTACCGGCCCAACAAGTAACTTTTCCCCCGTGGTGATACCCGAACCCGACAATCAAGGAGTGACCATTGGACCCGCACACCCTCTCCGCCCTCCCGGCCCCGAAGACGCCCCAGGAGAACGCCCGGCGCCTCGACCTTGATCGCGCCGCCCGCGGTAGCCAGGTAACCGGCAACCGCCGCGGCGACGACCCCGACCGCGTGCGCCCCGCCGGTAACCCCGTCTTCGGGCGGAAGGGCGGCGACTCGCGGTGACCGACCAGCAGTACGCCGAGCTGTTGGCCTTCGCCGCGACGCGGTCGCTCGGCGGCGCCAACCCGGTGCCGGTGGTGAAGTGCCTGAACGACGCCGACCCGCCTCGGCTGCTCGACACCGACCCCGGCGCTCCGCATCTCGGCGGCCCGCAGATCTTCGTCTCCTCCCGCGACTTCAACGACCTCAACCGACGAGTCCTCTCCGAGAGCGGACTCACCACCGAAAGGAAGTAACCCATGTGGATCTCGTTCAAGACCACCCGTGCCCCGTCCGCCTCCGGCGGCGAGCACGTGGTCGTCGTCCCCAACCCCGAGGACAAGCCCCTGAAGGCCGTCCGCGTCTTCGACGGCGCCGAGCCGCGCGTCCGCCATCACGTCCCCAGCGACCGCTACTCAGCCGAGTACGACACCGGCCGGAAAGAGGTCAAGCTGACCTTCCGCACGCCGGTCAACGGGGAGGTGGCGCTGTGATCGACCAGATCTCCGAACTCATTCAGCACCGGCTCTGCGAGGTCGAGGAGGAGACCGCCAGGCTCCGCTCCGCCCTTGGCGCCTTCGAGCCGACCGTGGCGCCCCCGAAGCCCCGGCGCCGCAGCGGCCGGAGAGGTAAGCGCCCTGAGCAGTTCCTCGCCGCGGTGAAGAAGAACCCCGGCGCCAGCGCCGCCGAGATCGCCAAGCTGGTTGGCATCTCCGCCAACCACGCCCACGGCGTCGGCAAGCGCCTGGTCGAGGGCGGCAAGGTCAAGAAGGTCGGCCTGGGCTACCAGCCGGTGGGGGCGAAGAGCTGATGGCCCGGCCCCGCGCCGCGGTCCGGCGGTGTCCCGACGACGGGGCCTGCCATCACGAGTGCGCCGAGGGTGAGTGCTTCCGCGTCCGCGCGTGCGCTCCCCTCGGCGACCGCGAGGACTGGACGGCCGAGGAGAAGGCGGAGTTCGGCGGCGAGCCGAAGAAGCCCGTGATCGAGGACGTGATCGTCCGTGGGTAGGGCGAGTCAGCCTCCTTCGACCGACCCGCTCCTCAACGCGCTGAGGGGGGCATTCGCGGAGGCCGAGCGCGCCTACCCCGAGGTCGTCGCCTCCTGTCGCTACATCGTGCTCCGACGCTCCCCCGCCGCGCCCGACGACTTCCTGGTCCCGCTGGACCTGGACGGCCGCTGGTACGAGCGCGATGCCTTCGACAAGCCGACCTGGCACAGGCCCGGTGAGGAGAAGCCCTTCGCGGTGGCTCGGCCGATGGAATTCATGGAGCGCCGCGAGGATGGTGAACGCGCTCAGGTCTACTGGATCGGGCCAAACTGGGAGGAGGAGCCGATCGCGCACTGCCGGAACCGCGGCTGCCACGTAGCCGTTCCACCGCGTGGGGCAGTCGGGCCAGGAGACGCGATCGACCTGGCGAACCTGACCAGGAAGATCGCGGAGGTGCTGACCGCCGATGGCTTCCACGCGGAGGGCAACGCCTTGACCGACGTGGGGGCCGTGTTCGGGATCAAGGACGGGGAGCACCTGCGAATCAGCCTCACCCTCTCTCGGGAGGCGCCCGATCGTGGATAGCCGGGAGGATCACGCGGGCATGATCGAGGAGCCGTGGGGATGATGGCAAAGCGGAACCGTGTCGAGCTGGACTGGGGGCCTGATGGCAACGGCGACGCCGTAGGCCCGGACGGCACCATCTACAGGATCTTCAGCGAGCATCCACGGGGGGAACCGCGCGTCCACAACGTAATGATGTCCTCGCCGCAGGGTGGCTGCGGGTTTAACTGGGTGCAACTGCCGAACGGCGACGAGTCCCACGACCCGCGCACCCAACGCACTCGCGCCCGGCGCCACGCCGAATCCCTACTGGAGGCCGACGATGACTGAGCGCGCTAAGGCCTACCGCTTCGAGATCCTCTTCGCCGTCGCCCTGGTGGCGGCCGTGCTCGGCCGAATGCTGGGGGAAGAATGGCTCCGGGGCTTCGGCGGCGGGATCTTCACCGCCCTCTTCGTCATCGCGGTGGGGCGGCGTCGTGGCTGGTAAAGGCTCGCCCCTCATGGCTGTCTTCAGTCTCCTCGGCCTACTCAGCGCCGTCGCCGCCGTGCCCGGCGCCTTACTGGGCATCCCCTATCTCCTCGGGGTAGGCCACGGCCTGGCGCTCGCCGCCGTCCTCGTCTTCCTGGCGGCCCGCTATGGATAGCTACGAGCGCCGCGTGTTCCTCACCATGCTCGGCTTCGACCAACAGGCGCTCGCCAAGGGCCTGCCGCTCGCCTTCGGGTATGAGGGCTTCAGCCGCTTCATAGCCGCGCGCTGTCCCCGCTTTCCCCACGTCTGCTGGTGCGGCTACCGCTCGCCCGGTCCCTTCCCCGAGATGCACATCCACCGCCTTGTGCCCATGGACGGCCCCTACCCGCCGCTCAGGGAAGTGATGGGGTGACCAGGCTTCAGGAGATCGCCCGCGAACGCGCCGAGATGCTGGAGGCCGCGCCGGTCTGCGAGGAAGAGACCTGCGAGGCCAAGGTCGTGGAGAGCGAAGTCCATGCATGGGTCCGGCTCCCGCAGTACCCCGGTATCCCATCCGGCCCGCTCGGCGACCCGAGGCCCGCTGCCTACCTCCACCGCTGCCAGGTCGGCCACGAGATCGTCAGGTGCGTGAGCCGTGGATAGCAAGCTCGCGGTCGCCCTCGCCGTAGTCGCCGTCGTCTGGCTCCTCATCATGGTCACCGGCATCGCCTCTCTGATCCGCGAGAGCCGCCAGCGCCGCCGCGACCGGGAACGCTGGTCGGCGCCTCGTGACCGAGCGCGCTACGAGTCCTTGTCCGGGGAGAACCAGAAGTACGAGCCGATCTGGCCGAAGCCGATCCCGCCGGACTGGCCCGACGCTGGCGATCGCGTCCTGGTCGCTCGCGGTCCCGTCGCCGGGTGCAAGGCCACGGTTCTGGAGCGGGACGAGGACGGCAAGCTCACCCTGTCGGTAGAGCATCCGCAGCGCAGGATCAAGATGGGCGCGATGCCCGAAGTCGGTCTGCTGCTTCCCTGTAACTGCCCTCCGGGCCTGCCTCACGTCGGCGACTACGGCGAGTTCACCACGGCGGGGTGTCCGGTTCATGGATAGCTGCCTCCGCCGCATCTACCTCCAGGCGGTCGAGGCCGACCTCGACTTCGCCGAGCGGGTCGAGTTCGCTGCTGAGATCCACGGCGCGATCTACGTCTCCGAGCTTCCTGGCCTGCGCCGCTTCCTCCGGGCCAGCGCAGAGCTGGGCTACCCCCGGGTCTGGGTGGTGGAATCCGGCGAGTACGAGATGCGCGGGACCGACGCCGTCGCCTCCTCGGTCCCCGCCGCGATCGCCGAGGTCAAAAGGATCTACGGGCCGCCCTACGTCGTGCGCTGGGAGGAGCCGGTCGCCACGAAGCGGGGCTGGGAGATGACCGCGCACTTCGAGGGCGTCGTCGGTCTCTCCGCGAAGCACACCGTCGTCTTCTACATCGACCCGCACCCGCTGGCCGGGATGTGGAGGCGCTGATGGATAGCTACGCCCGCAAGATCCTTCTCGAACACCTCACGGGGGATCTCGGCCCGTGGCCCTTCAAGAGGCACCGGCATCGCTCTAGCTGGCGGGAGTACGCCCGCGCCGTGAAGGACGAGACCGGCCGCTGGCCAGCCCTCGCCCGGTGGGAGCCGACGACGGAACGTATCCCGGCGACCAACCCGCTGATGGCCGGGGCGTTCTGGGAGATCCTCGGCGGCGAACCCGCGCCAAGCTATCCCTACAACGCCCGCGAGATGTTGCGGGAGCTAGGTCGCCAGGTCGCGGCCGCCGAAGCCCAGGTCAAGCGGGAGGTCCGCGATGCGGGCAGCTTCTATTAGGGAGGCCGCCGACGGTCACCGGTCGCCGAGCGGCGCGGGGGTGGTGCGGTGACGCGCCACGATCGCGTGCTGAAGGTGACGGCTCACGAATACCGGGCCAAGTGCTCGTGCGGGTGGAAGGGAGAACGGCGCCTGGCAAAGGGGACCGCCGACGCCGACTTCTCGCGCCACCGCTCCAAGGTAATGCCGCCCGGGCAGAGGTACGCATGAGGAGCGCAGCCCTACCCGACCCCTGGTGCTTCTCCTGCTTCGATGACCTGCACGGGCGCATCGCTCGCGTCAAGGACCACATCGGCGAAGAACCTTTCGGCCGGGAGCAGCGGACGCTCTGCGGCCGCCTAGTCTTCCCACACGGGTACCCGATCACGGAGAGCGATCCGACCGCCAACTACTTCTGCAAGACGTGCAAGGCAGCCGCCGAGCGCCGCGGGATCGAGCTGACGCGGTGAGGCTCGACCGCCAGCAGCACGCCCTCGCCTTCTACGGGGACGACCTGCACCTGATCCTCTTCCGCCCCCACGTCGCCACCGGCAACTACTCAGCGTGGGGCTTCCACGTTCGCCGTCGCGGGCGCGACGGCACCTGGAAGCAACTCCTGGCCAAGACCGGCCAGCGTCTCCGTGACAACCCAGACGGCCGCCAGCACGAAGTGGCCGTCTGGCGATCGCGCCACGCCACCTCCGGTGAGGGCAGGCGGAAGGGCGACCGCATCGGGCGGAAGCGCTACGTCCGCCTCCGCACGTCTCGGCCGAGATGACCAGCGCCAGGGCGGAGATGAAAGACGCCCTGATCCTGGCCGCGATGCAGCGGTGGGGAGGGAGCTGGACGACCAGGCAGGTTGCCGATCGCATCAAGGAGGAGGAGGAAGAGCTGCGCGGTCCCGGCCCGGCGCTCCTCACCGGCCGCATCTACATCGCCCCGTGGCAGGTCTATTTCTGCCTGGTGCGTCTCCGGGAAGCGGGGAAGGTGAAGTCGCGGCACGCCACCCCCCGGACGATCTTCTGGAGGGCGACGTGACGACTCGGCCGACCCCGGCAGAGATCGAGGCGGCGAAGACTCCCGCCGGGGGCTGGACGAAGGCAACGCTGGCCGCCTGGGGAGTTCCGTGGCCGCCGCCACGCGGCTGGCGGCGGCGGCTCGAACGGGGCAAGCGGCCATGACCCCGGAGGATCTCTTCAGCATGGCCGGGGAGTGGAGCCACCTCCTTCCGGCCGACGCCGCCGCCCTGGAGTCAGCCGCCGCCCAGCGCGACGCGATGCCCCGGCACTACTACGCCGCCGACGATCGCCGGTACGAGAAGGGCTGCCAGTTCAGGGTCCGGCGGGGCGGCGTCCGCTGCGGCTGCCCGCCCGAGCACCCGGTTCACCTCACGCCGCCGAAGTGACCGGGGAGGCGCTGGTCCGGCTCACCGACTCGATCCTCTGGGATCTCCGGCGCCACTGGGCTTCGGGCAAGCGGGTCGCGGTGACCCTGACCGAGGAGGCTGGTCGCCGCGCCGAGGGGAAGGTAACCCGCGTCTCTCCGACGAACGCCTGGGTGAAGATCAACGGCGAGCTGATCCCGGCCGAGGCGATCTTGGCGGTCCATCGGCCGGTGATCATGGGCGAGGACACGACGCACCGGGGGAAGGCGCCCTGGCATTTCAAGCCCGGTCGCCCCCCGGACCCGCAGGAGGAACTCCCGGGATTTCGTTGGTAACTAAGTTCCCTCCCGTCCCGAAAGCGCTGTAGGGTCTCCACCATGGAGATCACGAACCCTCCCCATACGGTCTGCCCCGCGGCCGAGGGCCTGGCCGGTCCGCCCGTCGGCGGCCCCTCCGTCGTCTGCAAGATCGTCACCCGGGAGATGTCCCTGGTGGACTACATCCTGGAGTCGCGCAACATCGAAGGCATGGCCCACGTGACCGAGCGCAAGAAGCCGACGATCCTCCACGGCTTCTGCTGCGGCGACTCCCACCCGCGCCAGCCCGGGGACAAGCGCGCCCGCGCCCACTACACCTTCTGCCCCGTCTGGGAAGCCCACGAAGAGCTGGAACGCAAGCGGCTCATGGGCGAGGAGGGCCACCGGATCTTCGACGCGCCGGAGAAGCCGAAGATCCTCGGCCAGGACCCCGAGGTGCTCGGCGACCTGCTGGGCATCGACCCGGCGCAGGTCGTCGCCGAAGAAGAGCGCTTCCGCCGCGAGCACCCGACCGCGCCCGACTCGACGGCGCCCGGCACCCAGACCTTGACCGGCGAGCAGGCGATGGCCGACATCGCCGGGTGGGAGCAGTGATGTGGGAGGTCGAGATCGTCCGCGTCGCGGTGCCCCGTACGGCAGCGGCCGAGCCACGGCAGGTCGGCACCTTCCGCCATCGGAGCACCGACTCACGCTGGAACGACCCCGACCTCCGCGAGGCGATGTGCAAGTCGGCCGAAGAGGCGCTGGCCACAGACCGCCGCCGCCGCCACGACCTGTTCCGAGCGGTGGCCCGTACGCATCTGAGAGAAGTGGGCCTGGCGTGAACGACGGCGACCTGATCCACGGCCCGGCCACGATCGTCGTCGGCGGCAGGATGGTCGGCAGGCTGAAGAAGCTCAGCGCGACTATCGATCGCCGCGCTGAGGAGGAGCTGCGCGAGGCTGCCTCGATCGACCAGGCCCGCCGCGACCAGGCCATCACCCTGGGCATCCCGCTGCGCATCGTGGAGATGGGTGACGACTACGTGATGGCCTTCCTGGGGAAGTCGCCGAAGCCAGAGGAACCGAGGATGAGCAGGCCCGACGCGATCGCCTTCTCGGTCGGCGCCGATCCCTACGCGATCGATCTCCGCGGCGGTATCGATCTCTACCGGATGTCGATGCGGGTGACGATGTCCACGGCCGAGGCCCTGCGCCGCCCGAGCTGGCTGCACCCGATCGCCCGCACCCTCTGGGTCAACCGGTACGGCCCGCAGTGCCCCGAGGTGATCCCGCCCGGCGGCGCCCACCGGATGCTTCAGCGTCCCTCCTGGCTGCACCCGATCAAGCGGACCCTCTGGATCCACGTCCACGGCCCGCACGTCCCCGAGGTGAAGGAAGTGATCCGCATCTCCAGCGCGACCCTCCGGACGATGGCGGTCATCAAGGGCGTGGAATGATGGCAGCGCCCCGACTCCTCGACCTCTTCTGCGGCGCCGGAGGCTGCACGAAGGGCTACCAGGAAGCGGGCTTCTACGTGGTCGGCGTAGATCTCTCGCCGCAGGCGAACTATTGCGGCGAGGAGTTCGTGCAAGCCGACGCACTCGACGTGCTGCGCAGCCTTTTGGCCGGTGAGGAATGGAACGGCTACCGCCTAGAGGACTTCGCGGTCATCCATGCCTCGCCACCCTGCCAAGCCAGCAGCAGGCTTCGCAAGCTCCACCCAGATCGCGAGTACCCCGAACTGATCCCCCCGACGCGCGAGTTGCTCCTCGCCACGGGCTTGCCCTACGTAATCGAGAACGTCGAGGGCGCGAAGCTGGTCAACCCGACCGTGCTCTGCGGCTCGGCCTTCAACCTCGGCGTTCGCCGTCACCGGTTGTTCGAGACGAACTTCCCGCTCATGTCGCCCGGCTGCGCCCACGGGTCTCAACCGTGGCCGGTCCCGGTCTACGGACATACGGGGGCGGCCGCCAACCGGGGCCAGGAGCGCAGGCGCGGCCGGAGCAATGGCGTCGCTGAATGGAGGGCGGCGATGGGCATCGACTGGATGACTCGTGATGAGCTGGCTCAGGCGATTCCTCCGGCCTACACGGAGTTCATCGGCACCGAGCTTCTCCGGTCCATGGCGGCCCTGGAGACCGCGGCGTGATCCGCTGGATCGTCATCGTGTTTCTCCTCCTGATGGTCTTGGAGCAGGGAAGCCGACCTGCGAACCTGCCAACCCGAACCCGAGAGGAGCACCATGAGCAAGGGCAACCGCATCCGCGCCAACCGCACCGAGGCCAAGCCGAAGACCAAACAGCTCCAGGCGCGCAACGTCCCGGAGGGCAGCACCGTGATCCTGGCCGGGGGCATCGGCACGATCGAGGTCGCGGAGAAGACGAAGACGAAGAGCGGCAGCCTCCGCCTCTCCGAGGCCCCGGTCCTCCGCAAGGGCAACCGGCGTAAGCGCCGCCCCCTGCGCCGCTCCGTCATCGTCGGCCCGACCACCCACATGGAGGTTGTGAAGTGACGAGGATCGCGGGGACCGAGAGCATCGACACCGCCGCCGAGACCCTGCAGGAGCTGATCGAGAACTTCTACCTCAGGGACACTCGCGAGGACGCCGAGCGCTGGGGCGTGACCACGGTGCCCGACTTCCGCGGCGGGCACCACGGGTTGAGGATCGAGAAGTTCGTCTTCATCGTGGACGTGCTGTGCGGGTGCGGCGCCTGCTCTGCCGCCAAGGCCCGCGAGATCGTGGACCACGTCCTCATCATCGAGCGCGCCATGATCCGCGGCGCCGGAGGCTCAGGCGACTGCGAGGAGGTGAAGCGCTACTTCCTGGAGGACCTCCTGGTCCCGCAGGTCTTCCCCCGAATCCCCGCGCACCTCCGTGAGACCGAGGAGTGGTCGCGCCTGCTCTCCCAGGACCCCGGCGCGCTGAACCAGCTCCGGGTCCGACACACCTTCGGCGTGGTGGCTCCCTGATGGCCACCGACCCTGCGCAGAGCTTCGCGCGCGACATGGTCGCCCAGAAGATCGCCGAGTCGATGCGCCGCCACTGGATGCAGGCCCGCGCCGAGCTGGGCACCTTGGAGGGCAGCACGACCCCGTCGCACATGGTCGGCGCCGCGATGGTCGGCTCCCAGGAGTTGCTGAAGGTGGTGTTCCTCGCTGGCGCGCTGCTGGAACACACCGGCATCAAGACGCGCCCGGCGCTGGAGCTGGCGGAGGAGATCCCGGAGATCAAAGACCTCATCGCGGAGCTGCTCGACTGATGCGCGTCTTCGGCCGACTCCGCCACCCGCCTCGCCCTGGAGGAAGCCTGCCGCCATGGCTTCGAGGACGGCATCTCCGGCGCGGAGACCGAACCGCTCTTCTGCCACGCTGAGGAAAAAGTCGCCTACGACGCCGCGCGCCTCCTCGGCCGCGAGGCGCTCGACCACATCGAGCAGCGGGTGCTCCGCGGCATCGGCAGGCGCCCGAAGCCCTGCTTCGTCAACGGCGAGCCGTACAACCCCGACGACGACGGCGTGCATCAGCCCGGAGAGTTCCAGGAGCACTACGGCCCGGGGCCGCTCGCCAGCGGCGCAGGAGCGGCTCCCGCCCGCCCTCTCTGGCGCCGCGCCTTCGCCGCGGTCGCCTCGCTCTTCCACCGGTAGACGACCGCCGGTTAGACCTCTACGGTTCTGGGCATGACGGTGATCCACCTTGACCCCGAGGCCAGGAAGAGGCTCGAAGAGTTCGCCCAGCGAGAGAAGGAGCGCGAGGAGGTCCGCCTCGGCATCCAGCGTTTCCTCAGCCCCCATCGACCGAAAGGCAAGCGTGACCGTTGAGACCCCCGCGCTGAAGCCCGTCGCCAAGATGACCCGCAAGCAATTGGAGAAGGAGGCGGGCACGATCGAGGACGTAGAGCTGGTCGGCCGCCCAAAGGGCCTCCCTATCGAGGGCCTTCGTGCCGCCGTCCGCCTCCACCGTCGCCGCCGCGGGATCTTGCCGCAGTGAGTGACCGCGTCTACACCGATGTCCGCGTCGAGCGCTTCGACGCCATGCACGAGCTGGCCAAAGAGATGCCCGGCCTGGTCTGGATCGACTTCAACCCGCCGTCGAGTGCCCCCGAGTACGAGCTGACCTTCGTGACGCCGGGGGCGCCCGCGGAGGAGTTCATCCGCGAGAAGGTCGAAGAGGTCACCGGGCGCCCCGTCCTCGCCATCCGCCAGCGCCCCGGTCCCGAGACCACCGCGGTCCCCGAGCTGAAGGGATGCGCCCGCTGCGGCGACGACCACACCGACCTGACCTTCGAGAAGCTGGAGCAGCCCGTCGAACGCGAGGGCGCTCCCACGATCACCTTCTGGTGCCCCTGCCCGACCAATGGCCAGCCGATCCTCATGCGCTTCGAGCCGCAGACCTTCGCCTGCCGCCGATGAAGAACTTGCTCCCGCTGATCTGCCTCGTGGCCGGGGCCGCCGTTTACTCCCGTCACGGCTGGAGTAGTGTCGCCGTCTCGGTCATCTTCCTTTTCGTCGCCTTCGCTGCTATCGACCGCGTGTATCGTCGCCGCTCGTGAGGGGGATGCCCGAACAGATCCCCTGTCGGCTCGGCCCGGGCGCCACCCACCGCGAGATCCACGACGAGGACTTCAACGCCGTCCTCCGCCACCCCGCCCGCCAGGCTCGCCTCTCCTACCGCGCGCTGCTCCTCTGCCCCAAGCACGACGTAGCCCACAAGACGACGCGCCGCTGCGAGCACTGCCGCGCGCACGACGGCCAGATCCTCGGCGCCAAGGTCAACTGCCCGGAGTGGGCCAAGGCCGACGCGCAGCGCGCCGTCGTCGCCGATGAGCGGGAGACCCGCGAGTACATGGCGGACCGGGGGGTCAAGGCCGGGTCGCGCAGGGTCAAGGCGTGACCTTCGGCGGCGGCATCAACCCGCTGGACGGCCGCGGCGCACCGCGCACCCCCTACTGCCCGCCGGACCGCATCGTCTCGACCTGCGACTTCTGCCTCCGCGAGGGCCAGCTCTGCACGGTCTACGCCGAGGGCGTGTACTGCGACTCCTGCCAGGCAGTCGCCCGCAAGGAGGAACAGACTGATTCGTCCTGGGTCGCGGCGACCTGGGTGGCCCTACTCATCGTCGTCGCTGCCAGTGGCGTGGCGATCATCTACTTCTTCGTCGCGCCTCTGCTCCCATGAGGAACGTCCTCGGCCGAGCCTGCCCGCACGAGGGCTGCGAGGAGTCGATCATCGAAGCACGGCGCGAGCGGATGCCGCTGAGCGAGCAGACCATCCCCATCGCCGTCTGCTCGGAGGACCACCTCTCGATCATCGAATACGAGTCGCCGCTGGAGTACGGCCCGCCCACGCTGGTCGTCATCCCCCGGCTGCCGGAGCCTGGACCACTGGAGCCGCCAGCCCCGCCTCCCGGGCGAGCGGGCGGGTGCTCGCGGTGGGACCGCCTCCTCCGCTGGTTCGGCCTGCGCTGAAGATGATCGAGATCTGGACCGATGGAGCGTGTCCCGTCCGCGGCCAGCGCATCGGTAGCTGGGCCTTCGTCGCCTACCCACCCTCGGGGCTGACAATCGAACGCGCCGGGTCTGAACACCCCGCGACCCCCAACGGCATGGAGTTGCTCGCCGTCATCCGCGCGGTCCAGTGGGCAAAGATCCACCACCGCGGCGAGCGTGTGGTCATCCACACCGACTCGAAATACGTCTACCGCCAGCTCCGCGACCTGCACCACCGGTACGACCCGGACAGGGATCACCACAATCTCACCGACCTCTGGGACCAGCTCGACGCCATCCTCGGCATCGATGTCCGGCCCGACATCGTCTGGGTGAAGGGGCACAACGGGAACGGGCGCAACGAACGCGCCGACCGCCTGGTCAAGGAAGTCCGCGGCGGCGGCTCGATCTACCGCGAGCGACGCCCCCGCAAGTAGCGGGGATCGCCTGGAGCAGTGCTCCGCAAAACCCGCGATCGCGCCAAACGGCGAGGCCGCGGTCAGGTAGACATCCAGGCCCGTGGAGTCAGTACCCAATGACCAGTTGCGCGCCGCCTTCGAGAAGAGCGGCATGAGCGCCCACCAGCTTGCCACCGACGCGGGCATCCTCCGCAGGTTCACGATCAAGCGCCGCAACGGCGAGGTGATCGGTCACCGCTTCGGCGGCGACGCCACCGCCGCCCTCCGCGACCTGGGGCTGAAGCCTCACTCCGATGGCCGTGGCCGCCCCGCCAAGCGCCACACCGTCCGAGAGGACAAAGCGCTCGCCTACGCGAAAGCCCTCGGCCTTGATCCAGTGGACATCGGCTTGTAGGGTCGCTCTGCGCCCGTAGCTCAGAGTCCAGCATTGATCCGGAGTTGCCCCGCCCACGGCCGCGGTACCACGGCCGACCGGGATTCAACCTCTCCGGGGAGTGAAAGAGATGGCCGTTCAGGTGCGACGCGGTTTGGCAAGCCGCCGGGCGCCCCCCCTTACACCCGAACCGAGGAGATCCACATGGCCAACGACGTGCGCTTCGAGACCTTCCCCGAAAAAGACTCCAGGGGCGAGCCGACCGGCAAGGCGCGCTGGCGCCTCCGCGACGCCAACGGCCGCGTGACGGCCACCAGCGGCGACGGCTTCGAGTCCCGTTCCCACGCCGCCGACGCGGTCTCCAACGTCGTCGCCGACATCTGCCGCATGGTGGTGCCCGGCGCCGAGTCGATGACGGTCAAGGCCGCGAACGTCATCCACGCCGAGGAGTAGCTGTGCCCGAGGAGAGCTGCTTTGAGATCTACCCGCTCACCCGCCGGGTCGAGGTGGCCGCCCACGACGAGTTGACCGGCGAGTACGGCTGGCGCCTCCGCGATGGCGCGGGCCAGGTCCAGGCGATCAGCCCGAATGCCTTCCCCGACCGTGTCGCGGCCCACGAGGCCATCAACGGCTTCGGCAAGGCGATGGAGGACCACGTCTACGAATCCCAAGACGGCAGCCCCCCGACCATCTCGCCGGTCAAGGCCGTCCTCGACGTAGACGAGTAGCCAATGCCCGCCCCGGTCTTCGAGGTCTACCCGCGCCAGGAAGTCGTCGGCGTGAGGGACCGCCAGGTGCAGACCAGGCCGTCCGGCTACTACGGCTGGCGGTTCCGCGATGGCAACGGCGAAATCCAGACGGTGAGCGAGAAGGACTACGACAGCCGCGAGGAGGCCGCTGCGGCCATCGTTGCCTTCGGCCTGGCCTTCGGCGATGCGATCGGGATGCCCGAGGTCTCGACGGCGCTCGATGTCGGCTCCCGCACGATGCCGGTCGCCTACCTAGCTGAGTAGCTCAAGCGGGCGATGACCTGGGGGGGCGGTAGCCTTCCCACTCGTGCTGATCGACCGCGCCCTACGTTGGTCCCGCGCCATGGTTGCCATCGGTGAGGCCCAGGTCCAGATCCGTCGCGGCGCGGCCGCGATCATCCGGGGGCGTTGCGGCTGATGGCCGAGACCAACCTCACCGGCTTCGCCCGCGTCCGCGAGATCGTCACCACCGCGGTCCAGGAGACCACCGGCTTCACCATCGCCCCGATCGATGAAGTCTCCGAGCTGCGCGAGTCGGCCATGGAATACATGGGCTTCCGCGACGAGGTCGAGGAGATGGCCGCGGATGTCATGGACTACGTCGGCGGCCGCCCGCACGAGGTCCAGGCCCACCACCGCCGCCGCCTCGCCCAGCAGTCCCGCATCGCCCTGATCCACGATCCGACCGCGGCCGCCGAGGCCACCCTCCGCGCCAACTTTGCCTTCGGCAAGGGCATCTCGAAACCGCAGGCGAAAGACGACGACGTGCAGGCGATCATCGACGCGGCCTGGAGCGACCCGAACAACGAACGGAAGCTGACCAGCTACGAGGCCCAGCGCCACCGCTCCAACGAGATGCTCACGGCGGCCAACCTCTTCCCGACCCTCTTCAAGGGCAATGGCAAGGTCAGGGTCGGCTTCCGCGACGCCGACGACGTGAGCGACGTGGTGTGCGATCCCGAGGACGACGAGACCCCGCTCTGGTACGTGGTCCGCAAGCGCCGGACCGAGTGGAACTTCGAGACCCACATGCAGGAACCGATCCTGAATCTCGACTTCGAGAACGGCCGCCAGAAGGTCTGGTACCTCAAGCACTGGCGCAACGTCGATGACCTGGAGCAGTGGGCGCGCGACTTCGGCGGCAAGGCTCCGCCCAGGCCCAAGGAGAAGGATGTCCTGCCGGGCGAAGCCGAGCATTTCCGGATCAACCGCATCGGCCGCTCGCAGTTCGGCGTCCCGCCCTGGGCGCGCACCCTCCGCTTCTACACCGCGCTCAACCAGCTCACCGAGGCCCAGGTCCAGATGCGCCAGGGCGCGGCCACGATCATCGCCCAGCGCATCCGCAAAGGCGGCCCCGGCGCGCTGATGAAATCGGTGTCGAGCGTCATGGCCCGCGCCGGGGAGATCGGCGCCCGCCGCGGCAGCTTCGGCGGCCCGCCCGCGGCCGCCGGTCCCGGCACCAACCCGCCCGCCGGGCAGGCCCCGCCGCCAGCCGGTGCATGGGCCAACGGCTTCGAGCACGACCGCCTGGAGGCTGTCAACCTCCGCTCCGGCGCGGGCGAGGCCCTCCAGGACGCACAGATCGTCCGCGCCCCGATCGCCGCCGCCTCCGGCTTCGGCCAGCACTACCTCGGCGACGCCTCTTCGACCAACCTCGCCGCGGCCACCACCCTGGAGCTGCCGACCTTGATGGAGGTGAGCGCCTGGCAGGAGACCTTCGAGGGCCTCTACCGGTGGTTCACCGATCGCGTCATCGAGGAGGCCGTCCACGCGGGTCGGCTCGGCGGCCAGATCGCCGAGGAAGAGACGCTCGACCAGCGCTCCCTCCAGGAAGTGCGGATCACCGAGGACCGCGCCGAGCTGGAAGCCCGCACCGGCAAGGATCTGACCTACACCTTCCAGATGCCCTACCCCGGCCGCCGCAACCTGCCCGACGTGACGGCCGCGGTCGGCGCCACCTTGATGACGCTCGACCCCGGCGGCGACAACTGGCCGCTCCGCGAACTCATGGTGGACTTCCTCATGCGCAACGGCTTCGACGTGGAAGACCCCGGCGCGCTGGTCGAGGAAATCATCGAGAACGCGAAAGCCGCCCAGGCCAAACGCGAAGCCGAAGAAGAGGAGCAGAAGCTCTGGAACCGCCAGCGCGAAGTGGAAGCCAGCGCGCCCGAAGGTGAAGGCGGCGGCTCCCCGGTCCCGGCGGCCTCCAAGGGCACGCCGTCGAAGACCGGCCGCGAATCCGAAGACGCCAGCCCCTCGGGCAACGGCGCGAAGATGCGCTCCCGCCCTGCCTCCAGTGAGATGGGCAAGGGGACGCGGACCCGCGAGATGCTGGTCGAGGCGGCCGCGTCCGGCAAGGAGTACGACCCGCACGCCATGCTCGCCGCCCTGGAGAAGGACGCCCGCGAGTCCTGGGAACGCACCATGAGCGACCCGGGAGCCTTCACGGCCAATGGCTCGCACGGCTGACGCCTCACGCCGCAAGGAGGCCGAACGGGAGAAGATGCCGCGGCACGCCTTCGTCGCCCCGGAGAGCGGCACGGCCTGCCAGTTCCAGTCCCGCCGCGGCGGCGCCCGCTGTCTCCGGGAACCCGGGCACCCGATCCACCGCCAGGACCGTGTCCCACCACCGCCCTCAGCGCTCGCCGCGGCCGGAGGCATCATCGTCGGCGCCACCTCGCCTGCCGCGGCCGCCGGGGCCGGACTCGCCGCGTCGGCGAACGCTCAGGGGGACGCCGTCGCCTCCGCCGTCACCGCGGTCAGCTCGATGCTCCAGGCGATCGACCTCCGCCGCCGCCGGACGCTGGCCAACCACGTCGCGATCCACTTCCCCGAGACCGACGTGGACGCCGCCTTCCGCGAGGAGGCTCGCCGCGAGGTCGTCTTCCGCAAGCGCTCCGAGCAGCGGACCCGCATCGGCATGAAGCTGGCCATGAAGGCGAGCGACCCGAGCGCGCGCACCGCGGCGATCTCCCAGGTGATGAAGCGCGAGCAGCGCTTCGCCGAGCAGCGCACCCTGGCCAGCGGCGCCCGCGTCCTCGCCGCGGCCGAGTTGCAGACGATGCGCGTCCTCTCCCCGATGGGCGCCTACTGGTCGCTGGGCCTCCGCCAGCAGCACACGCCCGACTGCATCGCGATGAACGGGCGCTTCTGGCCCTGGGTGGTGCTGGAGAAGGTCCACCCGCTGCTGCACGTCGGCTGCGGCTGCTTCCTGCTCACCTTCGGCGAGGCCGTCTCGAAAGGCCTGATGACGGCCGGGGACACGATGAGCGACGACGAGGCCCTGCGGCTGGCGGCGCCCGTCATCAAGCACGTCGAAGAAGAGGAGGCTGAGGCCGCGCGCAAGTACGGCCACCTGGCCGAGGAGCAGGCCCTCGAAGAGCTGATCGCCCGCGAGGCCCTGCTGGAGCACCACGGCTTCGACGCCGACTACCTGGCCGCGATGCCCTTGGGCTGTGACATCGTCAGCACGCCCGCGCCGCCGCCCGTCATCCGCGAGGCCGCCGAGCACACGGACGGCGCGATGGTCGCGCTCTACCCCGACGCGCGCCGCGCCAAGAAGCTGGCGATCCCCCGCGGCGAGAAGCCCGACGAACTCCACATCACGCTCGCCTTCCTGGGCAAGGCGGAGAAGCTCGACCTGGAGGCCGCCAAGAAGGCGGTCGCGGCCTGGGCGAAGAAGACGCCGCCTCAGCGCGGCACGCTCTCCGGCATCGGCCACTTCGACATCGGCAAGGGCAAGAAGGTCACCTACCGATCGGTGGACCTCCCCGACATCGCCCAGCCCCGCGAGGATCTCGTCGCCGCGCTCGACAGGGCGAAGGTGCCCGCCTCCAAAGACCACGGCTTCACCCCGCACATGACGATCGACTACGGCGTCCGGCGCCCGCCGATCGAGAAGGCCCCGATCTCCTTCTCGAAGGTGACGCTGACCTGGGGCGAGGACACCTACGACTTCTCGCTCGACGGCAAGCCGTAGACTCTGCGCCGCGCTGCGGGCAAGCACGTAGCGGTTCGGCGAGCCGTGACCGATCGGGTGGGGCCGCTGTCCGAATAAGGCCCGGATGCCCCGCCGCCCGATCACTCTCCGGTGGCAGAGCGGCGGGGCGAGGTACGGGAATGGGAACTTTCTTCCCATAGAGCTGCTACAGTTCCGGGCACCCGAACCCGTCGATCTCCTGAAGGAGGCGCACTGTGACCCGATTTCTCGTCAAGGCAGGCTTCAGGCCCCGCGGCCGCAACTCCGTCGTCGTCGCCGACGACCTGATGGTGGAGCACCCGGTCAAGTTCCGGCGCAAGGGGCAGCGCAACTCGCCTCTCGGTCTCATCACCGAGATGGAGTCCACCGGCAAGCGCGACCCCGGCCGCTTCAAGTTCGTCGTCCGCGAGGGCACCCTCGGCACCGGCAGGGAGGCCCCGCGCTCCCGGTCACAGACCGAAGCTCCGGCGACGGCGGCCGAGACGAAGAAGGTGATCCGCGTCCTCCGTCCCCAGGAGGAGGAGAAGATCGCCGTGCTCGACAAGCTCCGCGAAGACCTGCGCGCCAAACTCGCGGCCGCGGAGACCGAGCGGGACGAGTTGGTCCGCGAGGCCTTCTCCAGGGGCAACGTCGTCCGGCTGTCCGAGCTGGAGGCGATGGCCGAGGAGGAGGACCGGATCTGGAAGGAGCGCAAGCGCCTCCTCAACTCGCTCGGCCAGCGCACCGTGGCCGAGCTGCGCGAGCTGCTGGAGTCGGAGTCGGCGAAGGCCGACACCTACATCGCCCAGCGAATCCAGGAAGAGCTGGAGGGAAGGGAATGAGGCTGCTGAGGGCGATGGCCCGTATCTTCGCCCCAGCCCCCCTGCCTCCCCGCCGACCGGCGCGGGAGATCACTCTGGCGGTCCGCCGGAGGGAGAGGATCAACCACCGATGAAGCGACCGACCGAGAAACCGACCGTGAACGACCGCGGCGACGAAGTCCACCCCGCCTGGGGGTTGATCGGGGCATCCCGCGTCTCCAGCACCCCGGGGGCGCCGCTCTTCGACAGCGACATCCGCCACAGCCACTACGTCGTCGTGCGGCTGAGCCGGGCCAAGCGCAAGCGAGACCTCAGCCACGACTACAAGTACGGCGCGGAGGAAATCGTGGAGATCGCGATGAGCGAGGCGCAGTGGGCCTCCTTCGTCTCCACCATGAACGTCGGCCAGGGCGTGCCCTGCACCATCGAGCGGATCTTCATGGAGAGGATGCCCGGCCTGGAGTACGAACCGCGTCTGGCCGAGTCGATGGACGAAGTGGCCAACGCGAGCGCCAAGGCGATGGAGGCGATCAACGAGGCCTTCGCGGCCTACTCGGAGAAGAAAACGGCGGCGAACCTCCGGAGCCTGGAGGCCGCGATCGCCAACGCCCCGGCGAACATCACCTACACCGCCAAGGCCCTGAGTGAGCACGCCGAGAACGTCGTACAGCGGGCCAGCGCCGACATCGAGGCGATGGTCACCTCGAAAGCCAAGCAGCTCGGGATCGACCCAGCCGAGTTCGCCGAGGCCCGGCTCCTGGAGGAAGGAAGCTGATGCCCGGCTCCCGTCGCTTCGTCGCCAGGCAGGAGATGCGCTACTTCGTGACCTACGAGATCTGGGCGAACAGCGCTGCGGAAGCGACGCGGATCGCCAGGGGCGAGGAGATGGGGCGCACCACGATCGGCCGGTCGCGCCCGCGGCCGCATCACCGCCCGACCGTCGAGGAGAAGGCGCGGTGATTACGAAGACCCGCCAGGTGAAGATCGAGAACCGCGGCCGGATCTGGGCGCTGGAGTTGCAGTACCACGACGACGACGACGGCGCTGAGGTGCTGTCGCCGAGCGGCGTCGCGATCGGCCGCGTCTTCAAGAGCAGCTACACCTACAGCCCGCCGACCCACCGCGGCTCCCGCATCGCCAGGTACCACCGGTCCGTCTCCTGCTGGCGCATGGAAGAGGGGCCGAGGACGGTCATCGGTCTCAGTCTCGGCATCGGCGACGACCGCTACTCCCACGGTCCCTTCCAGACCCGCAGGGAGGCCCTCGAAGCGATCGTCCGCCAGTACCTCGAACGGGCCATGGAGGAAGCCGAGGTGGCCGACTTCGCCAAGGGCAACCCCGAAGCCCGCTTCCGGCTCCTCGATCGAGACAAGCGCCAGCACCTCGGCCAGGTGCTCAACCTGCACCAGGGCGGCCTGGTCGTCCGCGACCCGTCGAAGCCCTCGGGCCAGCGCGACCTGAAGGTGCGGCGCCGGGCGATCCGCGAGGACCGCGGGGCGGTGCTGGAGGTCCAGCTCCGCCCGAAGGGCCACTGGCAGGCGGTCGTCAACGCGATGGATGAGGCCTGATGGACGACAACGAACGCGACTTCCTCGGGACCAACCGAGACCCGACCATCGAGGAGGCCGACTTCGAGGAGATCGTCCGCTGCACCGGCTGCGGCTACTGGATCTTGGAGGGCGACGATGACGACGAAGGCTTCTGCACCGACTGCCAGTGCACGAGGGACGCGGCCGAATGACCGGGCGCGCGAGTGATCTGAACGAGCGCCAGCGCTTCGCTCTGGGTTGGCTGAACAAGGAGACCGAGCCGGGCCAGCGCCTCTACGGCGGCGCGGGCGCCCGCGCCCACATGCTCGGCAGCGCGATGGTCGAGGCCGGGCTGCTGACCAACCGCAACAAGCGGAGCGGGGCATCCCAGGGCGCGGCCAATGCTCTCGTTGCTCTCCGCCGCCGCGGCCTCGCCGACAACTCGACGCCGGGGGGCGAGGCCTTCCAGTCGGTCGAGTGGGGAATCACCGAGGCCGGGCGCGAACTCGACGCGGAGCTGCGCCGCAACGAGTCGATCTGATGGACGCCTTCCGCGCCGAAGAGGAACGCCGCGGCCGCGAGTTCGCCGCGCGTGTTGCGCCGTGGCAGGACTTCTTCGCCGCCCTCTTTACTGAGGTCTTCGGTACGGTCTTGGAGCACACCCGAACCCACCAGGAGGAACAGATGCCCGACCAGTCCATCCCCGCCGCGATCGGCGGCGTCACCTACATCCCGATGCCCTTCGAGTTGATCGCCGGGCAGCAGGCCTGGACCCTGATCGAGCTCGATGAGCTGGCGCGCACCTACTTCGTCAGGGCCACCCCGCTCAACCTGGAGGAAGTCGGCAGGCACCGACACGATCCCGACGTGCCCGCCGCCGTCCTCGCCGGGCCGGAGCTGCACGCTGAGCTGCGGGCCACCGCGGCCGAAGCCGAAGCCGAGCTGAATCGCCAGGCCGCCTTCGCGGCGACGCTCCACGAGGCCGTGGCCGACAACGGCGCCCTCCTGCGGGAAGCGCGGGGCACCACCGTCAACGAGGGCACTCTGGCGCGCGGCGTCAGCTTCCGCTCGGACCCGGAGATGATCCAGGGGACGTGGGGGGTAGCGCTTCGCCCGGATGGCTATGAGCAGTCCTTCGTCGCCACCGACTTCACCCCGGAGCTGGTCGCCACCCTCGCGCTCAACGGCATCCGTGCCTTCGACCTCGCGCCGGATGTCTACGAGGGCCGCGCGCCCTATCTCTCCGCGGCGGAGATGATGGGGCGGCTCCAGGAAATCCCCGCAGCGCCCCCCGTCAACGACGGCGTGAGCTGGGCGGGCGAGATCAACGGCTGTGACGTGATGGCGGCCGACTGGCTGGAGAACGACCAGTGGGCCGTGGAGGGCCAGCGCCTCACCGACCTCAGCGTTCGCGCGGTGATGGCGGCCCTCTTGCTCGACGCCAGGAAGCCCGACATCGCCGTCCCGGCCCATTACGGCCCGATCCTCACTCAGCTCGCCGAGACGGACCTCTCGGAATGGAGCACGCGGGAGGCTGACCTCGAAGCCGCGGTCGTCGCCGAGGCTGACTCCGGCCCGGCGATCCCGATCCACGTGGTCATCGTGCGCGAGATCCCCTCGATCTTGCCGCCGTTCTACCTGGGCTGACGATGGCGACGCCCGTGATCAGCCTCGGCGCCGGAGTGCAGTCCTCGGCTCTGCTCCTGATGGCGGCCGAGGGCGAGCTGGAGCAGCTCGGCGATCCGCGCCTGGCCATCTTCGCCGACACCGGTTGGGAGCCAGCAGCGGTGTACGAGTGGCTGGGCTTCCTGCGCCTCGCGGCGTGGAAGACGGGGATCGAGATCGCCACGGTCACCGCGGGCAGTCTCCGGGATGCAGCGATCGCCGCCGCCAACGGCGAGGGTCGCTGGGACTCGATGCCGCTCCACCTTCGGAACCCCGATGGCTCGAAGGGCTTCCTTCCAAATCACCAGTGCTCGAAGAAGTACAAGATCGCGCCGGGTCGTCGCGAGATGAAACGGCGGGGGATCACCTCCGCCGAGGTGTGGCTGGGGATCTCGACCGATGAGGCGCTTCGGCAGAAGCCCGCCGACGTGCAGTGGGCGGCGAATCGCTATCCGCTGATCGAGCTGGAGTTGTCGCGCCGGGACTGCCTGCGCTGGCTCTCTGAACACGGGTACCCAGAGCCGCCGAAGAGCGCGTGTGTCGGCTGCCCGCTGACCGGCGACGCCCGCTGGTTCGATATGCGAGAGAACCGGCCCGAGGAGTGGGCGGACGCCTGCGAGGCCGACCGCGCCCTCCGCCACATGCCGAGCATCCACGGCGAATGCTTCCTTCACGCCTCACTTGTCCCGCTGGAGGAAGCGATCCTCGACCCGAGCGACTACGGCCAGCTCAACCTCCAGGGCGAGTGCGAGGGGGTCTGTTTTGTGTAGTGCCGCCGCCGAGCCATACCCTTTGGGCACCCGCGTCCACCACCGCGGCGCCATCCACTCCTGCGGCCGAGATCCCGAGCATCCCAACGGCGGTCTCCGTGGCGGGTGGGGCACGGTGCTGCGCTCCCAGCGGCAAGGCGACGGCACCTTCGAGTACGAGGTGTCGGTCGAGCGAGCGATCTCCGGCCTCCGCTACCGCGAGGGCGGGCGGCCGACTACCTGGGGATCTCACCACATCGACGCGAGCCTGGCGCCCGGCCATGAGTGAGCGGCGCTGGACCGTCTGGCGGCCCGAGGACGACGAACCAGCGCCGCCTGGCCCCGGCCCGATGGTGCTCCACGTTTACGCCGGGCCGACCCTGAAGCCCGGCGAGCGGCTGGAGCTGGTGGAGGCGACCGCGGAGCCGCAGGCGGTCGCGATGCTCAACGCTCTCATCGGGGTCGTCGCGCCGATCGTTGACGGGAAGGCGGGGGAGGAGGAGAACGACAACCTCATCGAGGTCTTCCAGGAGGCCTGCTCGTTCGCTGCCAGGGCCAGCTTTCACGAGGAGCCGGAGCCAGGCGATCGCCGCGTCGCCCAGATGGAGCGCGAAGAGGACCGCGGCCGCTACGACCTCGAAGGGCGATGACGATGATGCCCGAGCCGTCGCGGCTCGCGGCTCGCCCGCACTGGGGCGTCTTCCCGATCCCCTTCGTCACCCATCTCGGCGACGGCGGCCGCCCCGACTTCCGCGTTCACGACGAGGACCGCCGGATGGAGTGCGCCCGCTCCCACCTCTGCCAGCTCTGTGGCGGGAGCCTCTCCTCCGACCGCGTCTTCGTCTTCGTCGGCACCAGCGCCTCGATCCAGCGCCACACCTTCGGCGAGCCGCCGATGCACCGCGAGTGCATGGAGTTCGCCTGGCAGGTCTGCCCCTGGCTCGCGGGTGGCGGTGAGCGGCGACCGATCGAGGACGGCCTCGTCCTCACCGTGGTCCCGCCCGACGGGGATCGGCTGATGGGCGTCTACGCCACGGCCGGGTACTGCGTCTTCCCCGGCAAGGAGGGCGTGATTCTCTGGGAGGCCTGGGGGCCGGTCGAGCCGGTGGAGTTCCGCGAGCGCCTGTCCGCCTAACCCGTACGCTGCGGCCCCGCCGTATGTGTCCGTCCGTACATCTACGGTCCCGTCCGTGGAGTCGCCGCTCACCGCCTTCGTCTTCGTCTTGCTCCGGGATCACCTCCCGGCCGGGACCGTTCGCTATCTCATCCAGCAGGCCCAGCGGCCCGGCGACCCGGAGATGCACGAGCCGGAGCTGGAGGCCCTCGCTGAGCGCCTGACCGAGGAGCTGCGCTCCGCGCCCGACCGGCACGCCGAGGAGGAGCCGGAGGAAGAGCCGGAGCCAGCGCCGCCCCAGGGCACGGACCCGACCGGCTCCAGCTACAAGGCCCAGGCGCTGGAGTGGATCAACGAACAGGGCGACCGCGCGATCCGCCCCGGCGAACTGCGCGACGCGCTCGACTGCTCCCGGCCGACCCAGAGCAAGGTCATCCGCGAGCTGGTGGAAGAAGGCAAGATCCGCGCCACCGGGAACAACCACGCCCGCCGCATCTTCGGCATCAACCCGACCACGACTTCCGAGCCGGACCACGACGACGCGGGAGAGGGTCTCAGTCCCGGTGACCCCGCAGGAGATGAGGAAGAGGGCAGCCCGGCCAGCTCCTCCGATGAGGAGGAGTCGTCCCCCGAGGACACGCAGCAGCCGGGAAGCGACGATGACGAGGGCCAGTCCGGCGCCCTCGCCGCGTCGCGCGGTCCGGGGCTGCACGCCCGTCCCGGCGAATCCGACGTGGAGCTAATGGCCCGGGTCGATGACTTCGTCCGCGACGCCGCAGCGGTGGGCGTTTACGCGGTCGAGATCGAGCAGGCCTTCGGCATCTCCGCCGACCGCCGCCGGACCATCATGGGGATGCTCGAAGAGCGCCGCCGTGTCGAGCGGATCAGGGGTCAGGCTCTTAAATGGGTGACCCGGTCGAAGGATGGCCAGGCGCCCGACTTCAGGATCACCGCCGACCAGCCCGAAGGCCAGGGCAACCTGCGCGAGCCGGAGCCGGAGATCGTCGCCGAGCCGACCGCCGAGGAGATGCGGAGCGTCCTTGGCTGGGCGCGCGGCCAGCGCACCTTCCGCAGGCGGGCCGCCCAGGAGGCCTTCCCCGATCTCGACCCGGCGGTGCTCGGCAAGATCCTGGCGCGCCTCTCTTCCGAAGAGCGCCTGGTCACCCGCGACGGCGACGGCGCTCCGTTCTACGCGGTCCCCGGATCTCCGCAGACGAAGGGCAACGGCCGCACCTCGACCGGCGAGCAGTCGCCGAGCCTGGAGGGCCGGATGATGGGCTGGCTCCAGGAGCCGAAGACCGCCGACCAGGCCGCGCTGCACTTCGGGATCGCCGAGGACGAAGCGGTGATCGTGCTCGACCGCCTGGTGAGCGAGTCGATGATCCAGCGCACCATGCCGCCGGAAGGCCCCTGCATCTACTCGCCCGTCTAGGGAAGAGCGTCCGGCCGAGCGGGTACAAAGTCTTCGTGCCAGCCCCTCAGCGCTACGCGGCGCCGCACGAGCAGATCCTCGTCCTGGCCATCGAGGCCCGGCGGGAAGGCGTTCCCTTCGAGGAGTTCTGGCAGCGGGCGGTCCGTCCCAACTCGACCGAGAAACTCATCACGACGAAGACGGTCGAGCCGCCGCCCGACGCCGTGGTCTGGCCCTACGACTCCGCCGACCGCAACCTGGCGATCGGCGCCACCGCGGCGGTGAAGGAGAACTGGCGCCGCGCCTACGAGCGCCAGGAGCCGACTCGCGGGGAACTCGCCTTCGCCGCACTCTGGGAGATCCTCCGCGGGCAGCCCAGCGGGAGCGAAGTTGGGGGCGCGGTACTCTCAGCCGCAGCGTGACCCCCTCGACCTTCTTCCACTCCTCCACTCCAGTCGCCGAGGTCGAGACCTTCAGCACGCCCGGCACGGCCGACGTGACCCCGGCCGAGAGCAAGAAGCTCGGCGGCATCAAGAAGCACTACGCCACCATGCCGCACGGCTTCACCCAGTGCGTCAAGGATCAGGTCAAGCACGGCCTCTCCAAGGATCACGCCAACCGGCGCTGCGCGGTCATCATGGACCTCGCCAAGGGCACGACCAAATGGCGCGGGAAGGCGAAGGAGGAAGCGATCGAGATCCTCGCCGAGTGCCTGGAGTTGCTCTACGAGGCGGGAACCGAGCACGGTGGCCGCGGTCTCCTTCGGCTGATGGAGGAAGACGGCGAGGTCTTCATCGCCAACGCCCTGATCGAGGGCGCCCCCAGGTGGATGCTGCCGGTCGCAGCCCGCAAGGCGAACTTCAAGCCGACCGACCCGGAAAAGAACTCCGACTTCGAGAAGAAACACCCTCGCGGCACGGGTGCCCGGGGAGGGCAGTTCATCCGCAAGGGCAGCTCCGGCGTCGAGGTCAACGCCGTCCAGCAGCGGCTCGACATCGCCCGCACCGGCACCTTCGGCGGCAACACGATCAAGCGCGTCGAAAAGTTCCAGAAGGCCCACGGCCTCCAGGTGGACGGCGTCGTCGGCGCGCAGACCGTCGCGGCGATGCGCGGGCAGAAGGCGGCGCCCGGCGCCCTCTCGAAGAACGACCGCCGGTACCTCCGGCGCTACGCAAGGAGGACGTGATGGGGCTGATCGAAGGCGACCGGTCGAAGTTGCGCGAGGAGGAGCCGCGCGTCGAAGAGCAGACCATGAAGGTCGCCGCGCTCGAAGACGACGGCGTCGTCACCACGACTTACAACTCGATCTCCAACACGCTCTACGACCTGGCCGACCAGAATTCGAAGACGACCCGGGTGGTCCTTCCCCAGGGCACGACCATCTCGCTCGCCGCGACCTCCAAGCCGGGCCTCGGCTCCTACCGCGCCACCTACGAAGTCGCCGCGAAGGAAGGGATGCCGCAGACCGCCTACGGCACCCAGGCCGCGACCGACCTCGCCTACAAGCTGGACCTCCTTCAGCTCCCGGAGAAGGACCGCAAGAAGCTGCTGCGCCTCTCCGAGGAGGAGCTGATCGAGGAGGCCCGCCGCCACCTCCCCCGGCTCGAAGAGAAGCGCATCCAGGTCTCGGGCTACGTCACGAAGTCGGGAAAACACGTTGGCGCCTACTCGCAGATCCGCACCACGATTGCCAAGCTGGGGATGGGCGACTCGGTGCAGTTCCCGGATGGGATCACGGTGCGGAAGCTGCCGGTCCACAGCCGAAACCTGGACAGCACCACGGAGAAGTTCGAGATCCGCGGCGGCTCCTCCGACTACAAGGCCGAGCCGGTGGCCCCCTTCGATGTGGAGGCGGCAGCCAAAACTGTCAGCGCTCGAACGGCACGGTCCCGTCACCCGCGCTCGGTTGGCGGTTCCGCGCCTCACTCGAAGCAGGGCGCGGACATCGACGGCATCCCGGTCTCGAACGAGCACAACCCGCGGAAGGCGGCTGGCAAGGCGCCGGGGGCGGGCGTGACGGCTGACGCACAGCACGGCTACGCGGCCGTCACGGTCGC
>Ga0207708_10000286_pt1 | contig 39669 bp, 45 predicted proteins | sample KBSK5101metaG_FD_184340 | JGI IMG/M metagenome (GOLD analysis project Ga0207708, IMG submission 184340) | Corn, switchgrass and miscanthus rhizosphere microbial communities from Kellogg Biological Station, Michigan, USA - KBS K5-10-1 metaG... | ecosystem: Host-associated > Plants > Roots >... | reverse complement strand
GTCGCCTTTCTTTACAGTAATAGTATCTGGATCGAAATTCGGACTTCCCTGTACTGAAGCTCCCGCAAGTATTGTGAGTGGTTTTCCGGGTGGACCAGCTGTTTGGTTTACTGCTGGTGCTGGTGCTGTTGACGCATTTTGACCCTCAGTTGGTTTTACCGCTGCTTCTGCAGTTTGTGTAAATGGTTCAACAAATAATTTAGCTTTCATGGTGGGATGTCCAAAGCCACAATACTCCCTGCACTGAATACGATACTCTCCCGGTTGGTCAAATAGATTCCATGCTACATTTACTCTACCGGGAACGGCATCCATTAAGATAGTATAATCTGGTACATTGAAATCATGAATAACATCTTTAGAAACTATCTCAAACTTGTACGGAACGTTTTGTTTTACGTGTAGTTGACCAATCTCCTTCTTACCGTCCTGATGCTCAAAGGTCCAAAACCATTGCTGACCTATTACCTTAATTGTTTCTGCGTTTGGTGGGACATGTTCAACTTGTCTTTCGACGTTCCAAGATTCTGCTCCCACCCAAGTAAGTAGCGATATGACAACACCTACATACACCCATTCAATTGTTGCATGACCCATTCTTATACTCCCTCGATTTCCCTTAACCTATTTTTCTTATGCGATTCTCTAAATCGCCAGCATATGTATACTATGGTACCTTGAACTACAGCCCCAACCACAAAGGCTGCAACCATAAGTCTATAAAATAACGCCCAAATTTCTACTCTTCTGATAACATATTGTTCTGTTTCTTGTGCAAAAACTTTGTCAAACGAAGAGAGTACCAAAAGAACGACAGGTGAAAACAACAAAACTAGTAACCATATATTTGATTTTGGTGACATCAAATTCCTTGTCCGAGGTCACTACTCACTGGCATCTAATTTAAGGTTTTTGCAACAGCACGTTTTTCCATTTACTCATTCATCCATATATCTATGAAATCCCATTACATTAACGGCCGAAAGGGAAAGTATATCATTTTCATGTTTCAAAATGGTCATCGAAGCATTACGTATGTGCCATCCATAAAGACTTTCTGGAGGAAGACCCAACAATAGCGATACTGCAGCTTTGATAGGATCCAGATGTGTTACAAATAGTAAATTTTTATCCCGGTAATTTTTCATAGATTCATCTAGTAAATTTCGGATTCTTTTTTTGACTGCTGAGAAGCTCTCGATACCATAACTATCAAGAATAGGATCATCTCCAGTGTAGAATTTCAAGAAAAGATTACCATGTTTTTCGATAACTTCATCATAATTCATACCAACCAGATCTCCCAGTTCAATTTCGTATAACCTTTCGTCAGTTTGATATTCTAATTGATTTATTTCGCATATAATCTTGGCAGTTTCAATGGCTCTTGTTACTGGACTGACATACACTCTATCAATTTTCATTTTCCTTAGATGTTGGCCAGTATCTTTGGCCTGCTGTATCCCAGATTCTGTGAGATGTGATTCTATATGTCTTCCCACAAGCATTCGTTTGACATTATTATCTGCTTCACCATGACGTACAAAAACTATAAGAGACAAAACAACTCAAATTAATATAAATCAAGTCTTAAATTTTTTTCCATTAATTAATAATGTGCAGACTAAAATGCTTTTTATATTTTTACTCCTTTCATCTCACTACTGACCAATCCATTCCTTGAAAATCATATCGAATTTGTACGATAATAACTTTAGATTATAACCTTAATTAGGATGCTCCTTCACTTTATGACGAATGAAAATTTCAATAATAGGTGGTACTGGTGGAATGGGAGAAGGTTTTGCTCTCAGATGGGTTGTGAATCATGATATTACAATTGGTTCTCGTGATGCACAAAAAGCTGCAAGCTCGGCAGAACAGTACATGAATACTGCATTAGCGTCTTATGGAAATAATATTAAAGGAACTATCAGAGGTGCTGATTATATTTCCTCATCAAGAGATTCGGATATTTTGATACTGTCCATCCCGTACGATTCAGTTAAATTAACGTGCGAATCTATCTCTGGCAGTATAAAAAAAGATTGCATAATAGTGTCTCCAATAGTTCCCATGGAGAGAAATGATGCTGGATTTACATACATCCCATTTGAAAAAAATATGAAATCAGCAGCGCAACTTTTAGCCGAAAATCTTCCTGACAAGAATATTGTTTCTGCGTTTCATACGATATCTGAAGTTAAGTTGAAGAATGTCAACGAAAGCCTTGATTCTGATACCTTTGTTTGTGGGGACGATCAGCAATCTATCACAAAACTAAATCAGTTGATTGAAGAAATAAAGGGTCTCAGACCGTTATATCTTGGGCCACTGTCCCTCAGCTACCAAGCAGAGTTACTTACTCCGATGTTGCTGAATGCATCCAAGAAGAACAAAATTAAACATCCCGGAATAAAGCTTACTTGAATCGATTCCAAGAAAGAAATGGCAGGAGTAAGCAGGGCAAAAATTGGATGTACGGTACGGGAATACTATTTATTGTCATGGCTACAGTTATTGCGTTGAGGAACCTTTATCTTTATTCAACACAATTGTCTGTTGGTTTCTATCTTGATAATTATACAAGCAACTCGGTGACAAACGAAAAATTTGTGATAGCAATGTTAATTGGTGGAGGAATATTACTATATTGGGGTAAATTTAGAAGAAATATTGATAATGGCAATGAAGCAAAATATTAATTAGCAATGTCAGTAAGTTTGAAATGAGCGATTAATTATGATTTTTACTATTGATAAAATCACTGAGTTTATCCATTGCTTCTTGAAGTACTTGTTCGGTTGGAAGATAAACGATTCTAAAATGACCTTTTCCTCGTTCCCCGAAACCAGAACCATGCACAGTGAGAATGCCAGTTTTATTCAGTAGATCGAGTACAAAATCTTTATCAGTTTTCCAATGAGTGAGAGAGATTTCTGGAAATGTATAGAATGCCCCATTTGGTAATTTGCAGGAGATTCCATCAATTTCATTTAAACGTTTAACTACCAAATCTCTTCTATTTTTTAACTTTGTTACCGTCTCAGCTATGTATGCTTGTGGTCCTTTAAGTGCAGCTACTGCAGCTTTTTGTACGGGAAGATTGGTAGCAATACGAACTCTAGCCAGTTTTGGAATATTGTTCCTAATATTTTCTAACTTTTGACACTTGCTATTCATACATATATATCCACAGCGCCATCCAGTCATGAGATAAACTTTTGAAAAGCCATTAAGTAAGATTACCGCTGCATCCTTTGCCACTTTACCAATTCCAGTAAATTCCTTATCAAATACCAGTTTATCATATATTTCATCACATACAATATACATATCATTCTCAGCAGCAATATCAATTAACTGTTTAAGACTCTTGCCGTCAAATACCTCACCGGTAGGATTATTAGGATTAATTACGCACAACGCCCTTGACTTTGCTGTTATCTTTGATTTTATATCATCAAGGTCTGGTGTTCCATCGTCTGTTAATTTAAATTCTATTGGTTTGCCCCCATAAAATTTTACATACGAGGCATAAGGTGGATAATATGGTCCGGGCATTAAGACCTCCGTATTTGGTTCCACTATAGATGCAGCTACCATATCGAGTCCTTCAGAAATACCATTTGTTACAAGGACATCTTCGACAGATATCGACAGCCCCTTTTGCGACTCCTTCTCTACTATGGCTTCCCTCAATTCCAAAATACCCTCTGAATCTGCGTAATAATTGAAATTGTTTAAAACTGCATCTATTAATGCTCTTTTGATATGGTCTGGAGTAGGAAAATCATATTTTACCGGATCACCAATATTTAGGTAGATTATTTTTGTCCCAGATTTTTCATATCGTCTAGCATGTAGTGTTATGTCTCGGATAGCATATTCGACATTGGATATTCTGTTAGATACCTTCAATTAATTACAACTAGTGAGGAATCATTCAGATAATAAATTGATTGTTGTCAATTGATTTCATTTAGTTCATCTGAAGTATTAGTTATGAACTAGCTCAATTGATATAGAACCTTAATTCTAATTTTAGAGTTAGATGAAAAGGGTCCGTAGCGTAGCCAGGATATCGCGGTGGTCTTCGGAACCACAGACCGAGGGATCGAAGCCCTCCGGGCCCATGACTGCTTAATGGAGATATATTTTGACTGCTTACAATTAATTTAATAATTGCTTGAGAGAAGGAACAATAAAACCTACAAAATCATTTCATCAATAAGAGTTACAGGCTAGCATAATCATATTTATTTAATGGAAAAGGTTGTTTCTGCCGAATTAATACCTGACTTTACTGAGGCCGAATAATTGCCAGATGCTGCCTGATTACCATCATTACCCATTTGGTCCCATTCAAGAGATTTTGAATCTCCCGGACTTAGAATTGTTATCACTTGTGATGATAAAATTGGGTATAATTCCTTGGATGCCACGTTTCTTATGGTAAGCCCTAAAGCAGAATTTGGAAATGTTAACTGTTCAGTTCCAATATTTTTAATTGAGATATTAACTTTTTCTCCCGGATTATAGATTTGTTTATCAGTTGTAATGTTTATCATGTCTCGGAAATTGTTGAGTCCTCCATTGAGAGAAGAGGTATTACTTAAATTGGTTTGATTTTGAGAACCGTTCGAATTGTTTAATATTGAACTAGCTACTGAACCCTGCCCATTTTCTAATTTTCCTGTATTTGGAACGATTTGAGTCATATTATGAGTATCTGTCTGATTCTCCTTTTGCTTTTCACATTTAGAGTCAAGTGGGCATATCTGTCCGCCTTCAGATAGCGCGTTATCAACTGCTTTAGAATCATACGCGAGTATCATCAAATTATGGACAAATTGAGTGGACAAAACAATCAACAATATAAAAAAAGCGAAAAGTAAAGGAGGAATTTTTACCACATCGCTGGCTTTTCTATTACCATGTCGATTCATAATAAAAATATACTAAAGCATCATTTTTAATTGTTGCTCATCAATATTTTTGATATTGTCTATTCTGACCTAATTATGTCCAAAAAAAGTCTTTATAACAAATCGAGTGCAATGGTATAGAAGATGTCGATATGACTGCTCTGCCCATGTAAATGCCGCATATGGAAAAATAACAAAATATCGAATATGTGTCAAAATATCCTTTGTCGTAGATTAGTCCTCGATTCCGTAACATATTTCGACTGTATAGAAGTAGAAGATCCGGTAGATGGATGACAAAATCAAATCGAAATAAACCGTAGATTCTTAAAACACCTTTTCTTTCTATTGTATATAATTGACAGCGGAGAATGGCAACGCGGAACCTGTCATGTGCAGCAAATGTAATATTACATTCGAAAGCGAATCTGAATATTTACAGCATTATAATGAGAAACACAAAGCTGAAAAAGTTTGAAAGTTGTTATATTGGGTCTACGCCAAAACCTTGTCTATAGGCATTTTTCATAGTTGATTTTGTATGCACTTGGAATAATTGTAATAGTAATACAATCATCCTTTCTTGGATTTTTTACCCTCTTCTGGATCATCTGTTCCTTTTTCATTTATCGTGAATCTTACTTCACTATATGGGTGATATGGAGAATCGATCATTTTAGCTACTCTGTTTTCACCAGATTTTCTTAAATATACTCTGTAAGTTGAAGCATGGCCAATTACATTTCCACCAGTCGGTTTTGTTGGATCGCCAAAGAAAGTATCCGGAGCAGATTGCACTTGATTTGTAACTATTATTGCAACATTGTAAATCTCTGAAATTCTAAGAAGTTTATGCATAATAGAATTAAGTCTTTGTTGTCTATCAGCAAGTGTTCCTCTGCCAGAGAATTCTGCTCTATGTAATGAAATTATACTATCGACAATTACTAGTTTTGCTTTGTAATCATCTATATATTTACCGAGATTTTTAACTATTAATTCCAGATGTGCGCTATTATAGACCTTACATACAGCTACATTTTGCAGTGCGTGTACAGGATCTATGCTTCTACTACTAGATATTTGTTCCAGTCTTTCAGGTCTAAATGTTCCTTCAGTATCAATATAAATAACACCACTGTTTAACCCGCCTGATTCTATTGGTTGTCCAGCAGTAATACACATAGTATGACATATTTGTGACTTGCCGGAACCAAATTCTCCATAAAGTTCAGTAACCGCCTGTGTTTCTATACCTCCCAAGAAGAGATCGTTAAGCATACTTGAACCAGTAGAACATCGTAATAACGATCTTCTTTTCTTAAGTGCAGTATCAGCAGTGATGAATTCTTTATCAAGAACATCTGATTCTCTTAAAAGTTTTTGTGCCGCCATTATGAATGAAGCTGCACTTTCTTTAGATGCATTAATGTCTACTGCTAAATCTTCAACTCCAGCCACGGCTAGATCCATAACTGAAAAAATTCCTGCTTCTCTAAGTTTTTTAGCTGTTGTAGGACCTATTCCTTCAATATCTTGAATTTCAAGATTAGTAACATCATTAATCTGAGATTGTTCTGATATTGTAGTTAATGACTCATCGGTGTTATTTATGACGGTATTTTGTTTTTCTTCCATTCCCAATTGCTCATGTTTATCTACAATATCTTCAGCATAATCATCAGAAATATTTTCAGAATTTTCTATATTATCTTCCTGCATATGAGAGTTTGAATAAGTTGATTTTTTATTTCTCATTCTAATTATCATGTAGACCTATTACATTTAAGACTTGAGACACTTATAGGAGAGTGGGTGGGGTGGCAGGAGAGGAGAATACCATTTACTACAAATTCGAGTTGATTTGGTCTAATATTGTTAACTCAATTTCAGTCATTCAATGGACCAGAAAATTATTTAGGTGGATATTATCTAGATCTGTTATCATCACCACATGAGGTAATAGATGTAAATGTTGCCTATAGAATTATTGAGAGTACGCATTTCAAGTAAATTGAATCAGATAAGACCAGTATTTTATGATTCTCAGGAAAAGAATCAACTTTTGTTAGTTGTGAAACTAGTCAAAATGTTTGAACAAATGGACACAGAAGGTGTTTCCAAGGCAAAACTAGATGAAAATATCTTAGAAATAGAAGCAAAGTATACGGATTATAAACTTGTTAGAGGTATCTGTCATCTTCTAGAACAAAGATGTGTATATGCACTACCTGGTAGAACATTTCCTCATGGTGGGAACAATAATGCAATGAATGCAATAAATCTTAGAAGAAAAATATTTGAAGAATCTTCTCGAAATGGTTATCCAGCAACTGAAGACGAAAGAAAGCAGATACTTCAAAAATTTGCAACAGAAAGCGATTTAACGACAGACGAGCTGGAAATTGCGATGTGGGCTGATTTAGACAAAAACAAGTACCTGAAAAATTTTGAATCATTGTCTCCATTACAATTGATTTCGTGGTACAATATTTCTATTCTTCAGAGCCTTCTTCTAAACTGTATCAAACTAGAATTCAGTGTTTACGGAGGCTTTAGTTGGAAGAAAATCTTGCGAAAAATAAAGCAATTAGGATTGATGTACTTTCTGTTTCACGAAAATAATTTGGAATCAGAATCAAATAAGCAAACAAGAAATCAAGAGATGGTATTCAATAGCAAAAAAGACAAGAGAGTTATATGTACAGTTGAAGGTCCCCTTAGCATAGTAAGACTAACAGACAAATACGGTATGGCAATGGCCAAACTAATTCCATTGATAATATTTAATGATATCTGGTCAATTGATGCAACAATATTAAGAAAATCTATATCTGGTGTCAGAAAAACCTATAGATTTCAGATCTCAAACAAGGATAAGGACCTACCTCTGTTTGATTCTTTAAAGGTTCAACCTCAATCAGAGTCAAACATGGACTCTGGATCAATATATAAAAATGCTATAGATAACTTTGATAGCATTGTTGAAAAAAAATTTATGGACAAATTTCTCAAGTTTTCAATTGGATGGAATCTCATCCGAGAACCTGATCCACTGATTCTATCTAATGGTAAAGCCTTCATACCTGATTTTGTATTTGAAAAATACGGAATTAAAGTTTATTTGGAGATAGTGGGTTTCTGGACAAGTGAGTATCTAAAAAGAAAATTGGAAAAAATAAAAGACTTGTTGAATACCAAATCCGCGACGTCAGTGGGTGCTGACTTGCTAATCGTTGCAAATATCGATAATTATATTTCTGAGAATGGAGATAAAACAATGATTGATTCTATTTTTTCAAAATATATAGCTAGAAATAATTTAATTTTTTATAAGAAGGACCAAATCCCATTTGGTCCGATAATAAAATATTTGAAGGATATCGATTCTAGAATCATCGATGATATTTCCATCAATTTTAATAATTCAATAGTTAAAGAATTAGAAAGCATTATTGAAGAGAAGCAAAATAAAATTATCTTTCTTAAACAAGTATCAGATAAACAAAACATTCCGGTTGAATCGGTTTTGAAGACAATTAGAAACCTTCAATCAAACAATGATGCTTCAACAACAGCGATAAAAAACAGGCTAAGGGGATTCTTGTTACTTGATAATTATTTGATATCTAACGATAAAATTGATGAATTGTTACCAGAACTTGATAAGCTTAAAAAACTACCGGATGCAGTTAGGTTCCTAGGAGAAAACAATATTCCCGAAGAATGTATTACCTCTCTTATCCCAAAGATTGGGTTTGAGATTGTCTGGAATGGTATTGATTTTAATGATGCGCTCATCCAACGAAAATCGATCAATGACTAATCACTGACTATTATATTGTATAGAGCCAAGACCATGTCAGCAACATATCACCGATATTAGGACAAAATCAGAGTAATAGTATATATGTTGATGATATAATACATTTCTAGATATTGCGATCCCCTGACAAAGGAACCATCTGGCTTAAAAATATAGAAGGAAATTGGAGGGATTCAACTTGCCCATGTGGTAGTAATTTTCATTTTAATGGAGATATTGATGAGTTATTTTCATGGGAACGGATTCATTTAAGACACATGTCGTCAGATCCTGAAAATCACGCAATGCTATCACTTTATCCGCAAGATAAGGTCATTTTTTATCATTCCACTAGTGGATACATAGTTGAGATCAGGAAACATAAGCCTCATGAGATTAAAGATTTGCAAAATGCCTGTCTATACGGAAATGTCAAGCGAGCAGGAGTGTAATGTATGAGATGGAACGTACATTCTTAAATACGAGTTAAATAAGAGTTATTAAAAATATAAGATACATCTCTGTTCGTATAATAGTAAACAATTTACAAAGAAGCAAATAACTGTAATAACAAGATTAAAATATGAATCTAACATCTCGCTGGAATTTAGAATCTTCACGGAAAATATACTCCAATAAGTATATCGAACTATATGAAGACGTACTGAACATAAACAGCAAAAAAAAGATCTATACAAGGGCAAAAAGAAAAAATTATTCGACCATTGTCCCATTTGTGTCAGATAACGAAATTCTTGTAATTAAGAGCTATAGACATTTGATTAACTCATATCAAATTGAAGCTCCTTCTGGATATATTGATCCTGGTGAAACACCGATTGAAGCTGCAAGCAGAGAATTGAAAGAAGAAACTGGCTACAGGGCAAATAATATTATCAGCTTGGGCTCATATACATTAGATTATACTATGTTTGAACAGGTTGGCAATTTATTTGTCGGTTATGATGTAGTTAAAGAAAGCAAGCAAAATTTAGGGATGATGGAGATAATTGAACCTACGATCCTAACAATTGATAAGATTAAAGAGTTACTATATGTCGGAAAAATATTAAATGCATCTTCGATTGTTGCTTTTTACAAGTCTTTAGATTTTCACCTAAATTATAGAAAGAAGTAAAAAATGAAATAGAGTCGTAATTGAGTACAATGAATAATAACGGCAATAAATGGTATGTCAGTACTTTGATTGATAGTAATAGTTGGTAATACTTGAAAGATAGTTATGATATTACAATTATCGGTGGAGGTATATTAGGCTGTGCTATTGCCTATTTTCTTTCAGCCGTGACAGATTCATCAATTATAGTCATTGAACAAGAGAAAAAAGTTGGACTGCATACCAGCAGTAGGAATACTGGAAAAGTTCATGCGCCATTTTACTATAGTCCGGATAGAAAGTCATCGACCGCCACTTATGCACTAAAGGGATTTGACATGATAAAGACGTATTGTGCATTACACAAGTTACCATTTAAAGAAGATGGGGTAATTGAGATTGCAATTAGTGACAATGAAATTGACGTCTTGCATAAACATGTTCAATGGGCTTTCAAGAACGGATTGGAAGAAGAGGATGTAAGGTTTTTAAATAAAGACGAAATGCTCCAATTTGAACCTAATCTAAAATGTGAATCTGGGATTGTATGTTTCAGAGATGCTTCAACCGATTATGCTCTCATTAATCAGAAACTTATGGAAGACGCTATCAAGTTTGGCTGTAAGACATCATTTGAAAACAAATTCAAATCGATATACTTCAATACAAAAACGGCTGCTAACAGAAAAATGACAATCATTGGTACTGTGAAAGATATAACTACAGATTACATAATAAATGCAGCAGGAGGCAGTTCACTCGACATTGCCCATAGTTTTAATCTTGCGAAAGAATACACTGATCTTCATTTTAGAGGAGAATATTGGATAGCCCCTCAAAAATACAGTAATCTTACTAAAAGAAGTATCTATTCAGTGCCACGATATACAGAATATCCTTTTTTGGATCCGCACTGGATAATTAGAAGTGATCAAACATGCGAAGTCGGACCAAATGCAGTTCCGGTATTTGGTCCATATTCGTATAATTTTTATGATAATTTGAAAAACGTTATCCCAAAAATATCTAGTTCGTTCAAAATAGGATTATTAAAATTGTTTTTAAATACACAGTTTCTACGCTTGGTATCAGGTGAATTTTCAAGTTCCTTTTCTAAAACGAGTATGATAAACAGAGTAAGGAGATTTTTGCCCTCCTTGAACCCCTCTGATTTTAAACAAAGAGGCAAAGCGGGTATTAGATCACAGTTAATTGATAGGAACGGAAACTTTGCATCTGAGAGTTTACTTGTAGAAGGCGAATCATCATTACACATTTTGAATTATAATTCTCCTGGTGCGACTGGAGCATTACCATTTGCAATGAACATAGTAAGAAAACTGGTTCAAACAAACATAGTTAGTCGTACTTCTAGAAGTATTAATTCTCCTCTGATAAATGAATTTGACTAATACATTATTATCTCATAAAAAACAGCTACGGCATTCAGAACCTGCATCTTATATTATATTAAGGCAAGTTTGATATACCAATTGGGGGTTGTCGTCTAGCTTGGTATGATGCCAGCCTCGGGCGCTGGAGGTCGTCGGTTCGAATCCGACCAGCCCCAAACCATGATTTTGATACAATTTGTTGGAAATTCAAATTCCAATTTTAGGTCAAATTTGATTCACCAACCCTTGGCGACAACAATTTTTCGTTTCTAATCTCATAGTACAACTAACTGTATGCACTGTTGTCGTCGAATTATCTATCAGTTTATTGTTATGCTTTATAGAAGTTTCAATGTTCTAATATCTATAATAGGTGGACACAACTCTAAAAACATATATTAAATGTGGGTTCTTGTCATATTTCATATGGTCGAGGATAAGAACAATTTAGCCAATCTAACTAGAGCAAATATCGAGGTAGCATACAATCAGATGAAACAAAATTTTGAAATGACACTCAATCAGATGAAACAAAATTTTGAAGTGACGTCTAATCTAATGAAACAAAATTTTGAAATGGCAGCAGCAATGACTAAAAACTTCAATTTGATGAGTGGAACGGTCAATAAAGAAGTAAATATCGCAATTGATAAGGTGAGGAATGAGATGATGGCTTCAGCAGAAAAAGTGAGGAATGAGATGATGGCTTCAGCAGAAAAAGTGAGGAATGAGATGATGGCTTCAGCAGAAAAAGTGAAAGATAGTTTTAAGACATAATCTATTTTTTTAATTTCTCACTACTATCCAATTGAGTTCAAAGTTTAACGTAAGGAAGTTTTGAAATATAAAGATGCCATTTTACGAACTTTTAGAACGAAGGATAAATCAGTAACTCTGGTATAAGGCTTCAAATCGATTGTTATGAATTTGTTTGTCTAGTTATCATTATGACCAAGATGAAAAATCACATTGGTCCCTCTGGGCCCAGACTTACATCCAAATAAACTAATTTTGAATAAACGTATATAGAAACCACAAATATTATCTTCAACTGTACGTATCATATGTTATATGAAGTCTCATAAAAAGGAACACGAACCGAGGCTTCGAATCCGACCAGCCCCATGTCAAAAACAATATTAATCCTTTCCATTAATGACTAACTGTGGTGCTAATTCAAAAAAACAAGGTTACCTCGATTCTTTTTTATTCGCGTTAAAATCACAAGAACCTAAGAGACAATATTCTAGAAACTTAAAACTATTTTTTGATTTTGGACAAAAATCATAATAAAGCAATAAACTAACAGAAATAGTATTAAATAAAGTATCAACTGTGTCATTAATTGTATTTATTTCAAGATTTTACTAATATAGTGAAATGTATCTTAAAAGCATCTCATCAATAAAATGATATACTATTATATCCAAGAATGCTACGTTCCCTAAATGGAAAAATTGTGTCAAATATGTAATAAAAATAAAATTGAGGTTTATCAGTTAGAATTTGAAGTATGCTTTGACTGTTGGATGAATCATACTACACCCGAAATATATTAAAGATATTCTCGATTCTAAACTTTAGTAAAAATCATTTTTGGAGTATAATATCTTACTTTAGGCAGTCTTGGTATATAATATCACTAGATTCTACCGCAATGATTCCTACATGCAACTAATAGATTTTGATAAGTCTAAACAGTACCAATTTCTGGTAATAATAGAAAGCTACATATACAGACGAAATACACAATAAATAATGACAACAAATGAAACTTTAACAAATCAAATTAATCTCAACACTAGTCAAAGTATATTTCTTTTATGTGACCATTGTTTCTGGACAGCAACGTGTCTCGGTAAATTACATATCAATCAAGTGTTGGGAGCAAACAGCATATGTCCTGGATGCAAATATGGACAGTTGTCTAGCTATCCTATAACCGCAAATGAATCATTTACATATGAAAATTCCAAGACGAGAGGGCTAGAAATTGTCTTTGGAATTAGAAAATAATTTAGAAAATTATTCACTCTCTTACACTGCCTAAAAACAATAACTGGAGCTTGACAAATTAACGCCGATTAATAGAACAACAAATATGTTAGATAAAATGTGATTTGTCGAAAAGATGCTTAGATTCCTAAGATGGTAAAGTAAATGCAATTGCCAAGAGGATAGACTATAATTATTTCAATTATTGATCTACCTACGAATTGAAATATCCAATAGAAATCTTTAAAGCTAACTAAATCTACTAATACAATGACTCCATTTATTGAATCGCTAGTATTACTAGAACCAACGCACTCGAACCCACGCTTTAATAGTTCATTACTAACATGTTACTGCTCCAGTGACTATTACCATATCAAGAATTTTTGCTGAGTATGTGAGACGAGGGAATTACATAGGTTAGTCGCTTTAAGCTCCAACAGTTCCTGTCTTGACTTTTCCAGCTCGCTTGTAATTGGCAATAATCACTCCACTTGGTGTAACCGAACACTCTTTTAATGTAAAAGCTGCCGGAAGCGTGCCATTGTCAAACAACTTTTTTCCTTTACCAAGAGTCAACGGGTAAATTTTAAGCCAGAGTTCGTCCACTAAATCATTCTTTAGTAATAGCTGAATGAGCTCACCACTGCCGTGAATTTGAATGTCAGAACCTTTTGAATTTTTGAGCTTTTTGATATCTGCCAAGCTTTTAAGGAATACTGAATTTTTCCAATCTGACTTTTTCATGGTTCTGGACATGACGTATTTTGTAACTTCATTGATACCTGGACAATAATTTTCATGCTCTGGCCAGTAGTTGGCAAAAATCTCAAAAGTTTTTCTGCCCAAAAGAAGGTCTGCAGGTTTCAGCTGTTTTTCCAAGACCTTACCAAAAACTTCGTCAAAATAAGGTGAAACCCAACCGCCATATTTGAAACCTCTTGATGTATCTTCCTTAGGTCCACCAGGTGCTTGCATTACTCCGTCTAATGTAATCATTGATAAAACGATTATTTTTCTCACGTAACTTTCCACCGGTTGAGATTGAAGGCATGCATATCTCTTACGAAAGAGCTTTGCTATAGTCTTTTACAAACTGTGAAAATACTATTGGCTTTCGTCCAGTAATATCTTCAATCGAGCTGGTTATTTGTGCGGCATGGCCAGCTCTAATGATGCCATATAATTCCAATAGTGCATCAATTAACCAATCCGTCATCCCCATCTCCTTCATCCCTTTGCGGGCAGATTCTTCCGATATATTTACGAATGATATTTTTCTACTGAGTTCCTTGGAAAGGATTTCAGCTGCCTGACCGTAAGATAATGCCTCTTGTCCGGTAATGCCATACGCCTTATTCTCATATTGACTATGATTTCCAGATAAAATAACAACAGCCGCGGATGCAATATCTCTTACATCTACTAAACTAATTTTTCCCTCTTCTGTTGGAAGATAAAATGCATTTTGTTCTCTTATTGATTTACCAAAGAAAGTTACAAAGTTTTGCATAAATGCACCAGGGCGTAAAAAGGTATATGGCAGTCCAGATTCTTCTATGATTTTCTCTTCCTGTCTGTGTACTTGTCCAAGGATAGTTTCTGGTTCAGCATCTGCTCCTAATACTGATAATTTTACTATATGTTTTATTTCATTTTTCTTAGCCTCCTTTACCAAATTAGAAGAGATATCAGTCATATTGGGTGAAGGGAGAGTAACTAAGAATAGTTTATCTACGTTGTTGAGTGCATCAGCAACTGTTTCTGGTTTATTATAATCAATATTAACGATATCAATTGCATTATTATCTTTGAATTTATCAGCTTTATTTTGTGTGTGAATAGCTGCCTTTATCCTATGACCGGAAGATGCAAGCTGGTTTACGACCTCGCTGCCAACAGTTCCGGTTGAACCGGTCACTAGAATTGTATTATTATTTTCTTTTTTCATAATGGTTATTCGTTTTAATAATATAAAATTATTTAAGGTTGTGACATCTATTGAGCATTTTTATCATTATTATGGACCTTTCGGCGCAAAATTTATGTCAAAAACAATTCACAATCCCTTGGGACCGAGTTATGAATCGAATATTACAAAAACAATTGCGTCTTAAATTTGTGTCAAATATGATTCACAAAATTCCGAGCATGTTTACTTACCTCATATAATATCATTGTTTCATGGGACTTCCCTCCAATGGGTTGACTTTTGACTCCCTCGAAATATGGGTTGACCTGATTAACAAATCTTTTTTACTCTATTTTACAGTGTTAATCTGTCCTCGTATTTCTCCATTGGGATTTTTCTCGGTATGAATATTCACGTAAGCTTCACCAATTTCCAAGGCCTTGATAAAGTCCCGAAAAAGGGCTCCTTGCATTTGCCCTTCCAAGTTGGAAGGGGTGATAGTTCCATTGGCCAGACTGCCAGATATTTGGCCAGTAGGATTATCGGCCTTAAACAATGTAACTACTACATCTCCATTCTGACCTTTTGGTGCATTGTAAATATATGCTGCAGTAACCTTATCCATGTCAGTGACGTTCAAATCATATTTGATAGCTTGTTCACCATTCCAAGTAAATGATGCAACACCAGTAACAACAGTATCCACTGGAGGAACTTCATCTCCTCCAGAAAGCATAGCGCTAAAACCTTCTGTTTCTCCTGTCTGTGCAAATGCCAAATTTACGTAAGCCAATGAAAATGAAATTAAAGATATCGCAAAAGCAAATTCTAACACAACTATATCTGGTTTATACATTGAAACCGATAATAATCTAGCACATTTAAATGAGACCATTTTGGAAAATGCCTACCTTTTGGTTAAATTAATTCCACAGGTATAGAGACGTTGTTGATGCCCACTATGCTATCGGTTCTAAAATAGGATTCTAATGCAAGTAACGGAACGGTAAGCTTTAAAATTTTTCTCTGCTTAGAATTAGAATTACTTTATCCCAAGTTACTGGGACTAACACTGGCAAAGATAGTTTTTGACTCAAGTTGTAGTCTATGATGATTGTGTCGATACATCTTTGTTACTGCCAACTTGATAGCTTGCCCTGTTATTGGGAGTAGTGAAGTGAGTGCCTTGGACACAATGAAACCTGTTACTGTTCCAATATAACTTCTTTAGATAAGGATTTTCTTCCTTTTTTTCTGTTCAAATCATACACCGCTTGATTTAATACTAGTTTTCATGTCGCTTAAGTCGACAACATTTTATTTAGTGCTGTTTTGAGATTGAGTGCTGTTTTGAGATTGAGAAACTTCATGGCAAGCCGATATGAACAGATTCCCTTGCAGATTGCTGGCTGGTTGGTCTGCTTTACATTCGCTTTCTGTGTCGAAGCAGTGGTGATTATTTTGTTGGTCATCCCAGCACCATTTGACATTTACCACCTCCGGCTGGCAATCTGCTTGTAGGAGTCCTGCGCGTGGCGAGTCTGATAAACAGGCATCTTTTGAGTCGAAGCAGTGTAATACTAATTCCACGTCTGTCCAGCACCACTGACTAACGCCAGCCTGTGCTCGAACTGGACTAGTAATATGGAAAGGAACCATGGCAACAACGAGTATCAATGATGTTGCTATAAACAGCACTGTTGATTTCATTATCTAAACGTATATTACAGTAATACTTTTTAATCTTGTCCCTTTCCATTCATTATAAAATCTGTTTTTTGAATTGCAATTATCATCGATTTCTATTCGTAGATTTATACGTCCACATTAGGAGCTAGTATCATACCCAATTAGCCACTCGCCTCAGGATTCAGAGTTCATTTCTTCGCAAAGTGGCTAGCTATTAGAAGCCCTACAACATGGACTGTCCGAATCCACCGAACTCACTGGTTACTTGTTAAATTCTGTTTTTAGGAAACGGGTCTAAAAATTGTGTCAAAAATGATTCACAAACGACCAGCCTCATGACTCTAGTAGTTCTCTAATTGGATTCACTTATAATATATCTGAACAAAAATTGGAGAAAAAAATGAGAAATCGATTGCATTGTATTTTGCTTTGCTTTAACCTATTATAACTTCAAGGCATTTATGTTCCCAGTGGTACCTTCTAGTAGGGCTTTACAGTCGGTTTTATTCTCACCGCAAAAAGGGCCCCCATCAATGCAATATTTGGTAATAGGCTTGTCTGCCTGGACTGTATTTGAAATAACAAATGCAACCATCGCAATAACCAGTATTAGATATGTTACTACAAACAGAACTATTGATTTCAATTCTCACTAATTTCTCTTGGTCGGCGATAGAAAGAAAAATGTCATAATCGTCAAACCTGTAGCAGGAATAAGTATGTCGATCGTTGGAAAATCTACTGATAATAAGTGTTCTAAATTTTCGTATACGAAGAATGCACAAAATAGAATTAATACAACAGTTGCATATTTCAAATTGATTAGACCAGTCTTTATGTACATAGAAACTGATTTTCCTATCATCACCGCTGCGAATAATGAGGCTACTACATACAGGATCAACTCTGTTTGGTCATAAAGTGGTATTTGCTGAATTATTGAAGACAATACGTCGAATCCCATCTCTAATCACTAAAGAAAATGAGCATAGTAATTTACGTAGTACTCTAGCCCCTTGACATGAACAATCATTATACAAATCATCTTCATACTAATCAATTCCGTCGAACTTAAGTATTCTTGTACGGTCATCTAAATGAAATAATTTCTACTTTTCGAGATGGTGCTAAAGATGGAACGCATGTATCAAAAATAATTATATAGTTCATTTAAACACGGTACTTATGTCAGGAATCCAAAACGACAAGCCAATGAAGGTTCCAAATAAGTTACAATGTCATATATGCGGCGAAATAGTTAGCGTCTATCATCCGTCAAGTCCTCGTGAATGACTAGTTAAAGAATGTAATATCGTCGAAATTGTGGAAAAATTAGGATAAAACAGACTCATGGATCCATATGATGGTGGATGAGCGGATCCATCAGTACGTAAAATCACTCAACCCGATTGGAACTTTTTACGATAGACCGAAGTATTAACATGTTACCTGATTTTGTAACTAAAAATTGAAGCTATATCTGACGCGTAGCATTAGAAAATTCATTTATAACTGGTGGGCTCATCGGATGGTTTATGATGGTTGTTGTAATCAACTTATGCTCAACAAATTATAAAATACTTTGAGTTTTAATATGTGGAAACAATTGCAAAGGAAAGTTCTTGCAAGATTTGACAGGCGCCAACAGAAAATGCTCTGCTGTAGTATTATCTCGTATACTAAATATCGTGAAATTATTATATACTAAAATTGGTGGGCCCATGTGGACCATCCTTCAGAATAAGCCCACCAAGATGAAAACTTTTCTTTTACCACTGTGCAGTGCATTGTTTTCGTAAGGATATTATAAAAAGGCTTTAGTACAAGTATGGAATTAAGAGATGACCCTTTTCTGGATGTTGATGATATTGATGGGCCTTGGCATTTCCTATTTTTCTGCTGTTTCTGTTGCTGGTAATAGCACTAAAGAGATAATATAAGTAAATAAAGATCAAGTAATCACTTCCGTGAATGCTAGTGCAGTACATGATCCAGGATTAATTTGCCATTCGTATGATATGAGTGATGTAAATATGACCAATAAAACATTTGTCAAAAATCTGTTTTCATAGAATAATGCTTTTGAATTGAAATAAAGTAACTGGGTGTGGACGTGCAATCAAATATTTTCTTTAAATTTACTATGAGATAATTACGATACGAAAACTTATTAATATTAAAGATGTAGCATTTGGTGAGTTTATCCGATTGGGTGATGATGAACAAGAAACAATCAGCCCTCACCAGATGCTTGTGTTTAGAGTAACAAGAACATCTGCAACAAACTATATAAGATTGCTGTAGCAGTCTTCTATACTTGTTGGAATTCTATCAATAATAATGAATATTTCTTGAGAATATTTTAAACATAGTTTTGCTTGTTTATAGAGAATTTTCGAAGTGAGGACGGGCAATCAAATGAAACAAAATGACTAGTTTTATTCCTCATTATGGCTAGATTCTAGCCCAGTCTGATAATTACTTCAGTAATCAAATCTATCATACTTTTAGTTAGCGGAAGTAAGTTCCGCCAAATATCGATCTTAGTTTTGAATACGTGAACATCTTTTGTATTTTCTTTCTTTAACAGTTCATGGCAAGTGCAATAGAGGAAGACATACTGTAAGTAGCCATAATCAACATCACAGATAAAATTCCAAAAATTACAAATTTACTATGCATTATACTTTGCAGGTTTTGATTTGAACAATTTTCCATATTGTTCATAAGTATGACAATTTCTTCATAAGATGTAAAAATGGAATTGCAGGAAGGTAGCACACTCGAAAGTTATAGTGAACAAATGCTACGATAGAGCATCTAGATATATTAAGTATGGAAAGAAATACCAATAAATTTTTAAACAATCAACCGTCAAGAGTAAAAAGATGCATAAATTGCAGTTGAATAACAAAGTGATGTTTTCTTTATCCTTCGTTTTCGTAATCCTAGTTATTTTCTCTTCAATGATTATTTTTCCAAATCGGGTAATTGCAGCAGGAAAATATACTATTGATCCCAAAATCAACATAAAAAAATTAAATAATCCTCAAAAGTTGAAGGTTGTAGCATACTCTAATGGAGAAAATAAAACTAAGTACCTGACCGGTAACGATTTGAAGTCAAATACTGCTACCGTTTCTTTCCAATTTAATCAGAAAAATGATAACCTTGTTACTGCTGTTCATAACGATGAATATGCAGTATGTGCTTACGACCTTAATGCCCAAACAAATGAGATGAAGTCATATTCTTGCATTGAAGGTAATCTTGAAAATCCAAATGGTAAAAATCCAGTAAATATAGGCTCAGGACCAGTTATAACATTGTCTTCAGGACCGTTCAAACCTGTCAAAGGTGCAGAATTAAAGAATCCAACTATAGTGGTCTGGTTAGAAAATCTTGCTGGTAAAAAACACTTAAAAAATATCGGAGTGGTTGCCATGATTAAAGGGGAGTTTAGGTATAAAATAATAGATGCACAAAAGTTGCTAAAACAATCAAAGGACAATATAATAAGGGTTCCACTCCAATTTGACAAGACTCCCGAGATTGGTCCCGTTAGGGTGGGAGATTACTTTTTTGCTTGTGTCTCTGCTAATGTGTTAAAACCAGTTGAGGGAAACGAATGTGAGCATAGAGAGGCATCACATGTAGGAAAGATATTTAACCTAATCGCAAGACACGACTAGATTGTAATATCATTTTATTTGGTAACCACTCAGACTTAACCTCATGGTTTGATATATAAGGATTCTAAAATGCTTTCATAGTTGGGTTCTACGGTGGCTTCAATGAACTGTTTCAGGTCAAAATAATAATCTTCATAGAATTTTTTTTGACACAAAAATAAACAAACTAAGATTTTTATATTCTTACCAAACACGGTTGCTTATGAAACGTAAAATAATTTCACTTTGCATGACGTTTGTGTTGTTAATTGGGGTTGGCTTTTTGCATTCTTCTCCTCAACTTTTTTTATCATCCTCGAGTTCTACTATTTCTGATTTCTCAAAGGTATACGCTGATGCCCTCTCAAACCAGTCATTGACATATAAAGATCCATCGCTTGGATTTAAATTCGAATATCCTGCACAATGGAACCAAACCATGGGAAAGAATGCAAAGGATACGGGAGTCGCATTCGATCTCAATAATTTAACTTCTGGTGGACCCTCTGGTGTATCTGTTTACACTGACAGTTTCCAAGAGAATAAAGAAAGGCTCCTAGAGAATGAGGGGCCCGAAGAGAATGAAGAAAGGCCCCAAGAGAATATAACTCTGAAACAATACATGCAAGATTTTATCTATGCAGAGTATTGTTGTGTTGATTATAAATCCATTAAGTTTAATGAAAGCAAGTTAGGTGGTATACCCTCAATGAACGCCTCTTGGAATCATGTTGACGAGGGTAAGAATTTAATTGGAAAGAACTGGCTTAATTTTGCAATAAAAGACGGAATTGCCTATGTAATTTATTACCATACTCCCACAGAAGAGTCTTTTGACAAATTCCTTCCACAGGTAAAAAGTATAATTAATTCGTTCGAGTTATCTGGTAACCTTTCAAAGATAATATAAGTGCATTGAGGAAAGGGAGACTAGTTTATCGATAAGCAATTTCGCTAAGCCATTGGTGGCTTGCCCGCAAGTTCTTCCGGATTCACTTGTTATAGATGCATGAACAAAAACGGAGAAAATAAGAAACAAAGCCAAAAGTCAAGAAAGATCACTCACTGATGCAAATTCCATTTTCGTTATGCTATAAGGACTAGTCTCCTTTGTCCTCGCCACGGGAATTCATCGGTAACGCATTACTATAAATTAATTGGCTTTAAAGTGAATATCCAATAATTACACAATTTTTGATAGGGTAAAGATGATTAGGCATGTCTTATAACACCAACCACCATAAACACGATCCAGATAACCAGGACAGTTATTCCAATAATAATCAGAATATTCCCAATAGTGCCTGCGGGATATGGAATAGGTGCGTATAGTAATACTGCTCCTATTACTATGAGAATTATTGCTAAAATCAGTAAATTCTGACGGGAGATTGCAGTCATACATTAAATCATTAAGCAAATAAACTTTATAACCATATGATTCTAGTAAATAGCGTCGATAATAAACTCCGACAAATTTACTAAATGCGCTAACCGTTATAACTTTTGTTGCCTATTTATTGATAGAGAAAACCTCTAAATTGATAATAATATTAGAGAAGGAGAAGATAACAGAAGATGTCAAGAAGAAGTTAGCGAAAAAGGGGTTATCGTTAATTGCAATGACAGAAAAAGAAATAATATTCAATAAAATAAAACATCATTTTCTTCACTAAGAATATTGCAAGCAAAAGAATCTTTTAATAAAGAACATACAAGTTATGATTTTTGGCTGAACACCTTAATATTATCTTTAAGAGACTAAACTATCGAATAATGGTCATGCATGGAAAAGGTAAATGTAGTATCTGTGGTTTGGAAAAAGACATAGTTGCAAAAGTTCCTAACGGCGGTGAGATACTCTATTGTAAACAATGTTTAGACAATGAGATAGGTTCAATGTTGGATAATTTCAATAAAATTAATCTCGTTTGTCTTAAATGCGGCTGGCCCAACATACAGAAAGATGATCCAAAGGCCGGAATTAATGAAACTGATATTATAAATGGTATTTATGCAAACGTTACTCTTACTTGTAACGAATGCAATCACCGATTTTTTCTAAACGTCTCAGATTACGGCCAAACTTGATAGAGGGAGAGTAAGGAATGCATGCAATATAGAGTAAAACCGCAATAATAGTAACTAGGCTTTTTATTGTAGTTTATTGCATTACCTTTTAGTTAGTATTCATTTGAACACGGAAAAATTCAATCTAAAGTAATACAATAGTTAGCAACTGGTGGGTTTGACACCCAGGCCGTTAAATGAACAAGATACAACCGAGCCCCACCAACTGCAGTGTTGAAGCGTTGTACTAGGCGGCTCAATAAATTATAAAAGAGTTCAAGCCTAACAGGAAGACAGATTGGGTCAATAAAAACAATCTTTCCTCCTATGGGCTTTTTAAAAGAAGGAATTCCTAATGATTTAATGAAATTAATCAATTGACTGGTAGTGGGTTTATGAAACCGTTATTAGGTATTTTATGTTGAAAATTTCAGATAGACTGTGGATAGTGGCGACAATTCTTCTCCGGTAAACAGATTTTTCGGAAAAAAATTAACTCTAGTCCTAATTATAGTCCTGGTTCTGATTATAATATTCACAGTTTTGTTTTTTGTTATTTTTCGCATGTCTATTCCGTTAGATGACAATACAAAGTTACTACCCGCAAGTTGTTACGAGATAAATGGGAAGCAGATTTGTCCTAAGGGATAAATCACGATAAAAGATTATGATTTAGTTTTTTCTAATTCTTTTTTACTAGGGGTTTCAGATACTTTAATGTCCACAAATTCAGGTCTGTTCAGAGGCGAATTGTTGCCATGCTCGCACTTTAAATTAAAATTCTCGGTACTCAGGGTGCATACAGTATATCTTTGACCATCCTCTACGGCCAATCCTGGAAAAGTGAATACATAAGAGACCTTATCGGAACCTTCATTCGCTGGATTTTGCGCATTATATAACTTCAATTTTGTCTGGTCACCGACATTAACAATAGTCAAAATATCTTTTGTCGAATTTGTAATACCAAAAAGACTTACGACCACTTTAAAGACATCTGTTCCAGTGCCTGATTCAGCGGTCACTTTTGACAAAGACGTACTTCCGAGCAAAAAACTAAACAATAATCCTAATGCCAATACTGAAGAGAGTATGTAAGTCTTCATAGGAGATCTATTCCAAAATGGATAATAAATAATTAACTCGTTATTTATTGGCTTTAGATTCTGCCAAGTCTAACATTATAGGAATAATATCATCACAAATGTCGTACTTTTTCTCCTATCTGATAAAATTTCGTATTTGTCATCCTTTATATTGATTGGCCGTATAAGCCCTATAAACAAAAAACGAAATCTTTATTCAAAACATCTCTCGCATTAGAAATTATCATTGGTCGTCTATATGAAATGCAAAATTTGCGGCGACGAATTGGAATATAGCGACGAGGTGAATCGATTAGGGTGTGCCTTCAAAATTTGTCCTAATTGTATAAATCTTGGCCCTGATAAGCCAGCTGAATATCTAGTACCAAAAGGATCGGATTTACCTCTATCCGTACATGACAGATATTCTACAATCGTTTCTGACAAGGAAATACCTAGAATATTTCAAGAGTTCTTCGATCAAGTAATCAAGTGCTCTAAAGGGATGCGAGAAAAATACGGTCATCATTAATTTAGTGGTCTTTACCTAATAAGCGACTTTAAGCAAAATGTAAAGAAAATTATTGGCGTTTAGCATATTAAAAGAAATTTATTTGAAATTTTGTATTATATGAAAGCCCGATTTAAATAATCCAAAAAAAGTACATTAATCCAAGTACTATAGATATTACAGTTGTGCGAAATGCCAATCGGTGTGGTTTGAATCTTTCCACCCAGTAGACGTCGTTAAAATGACATTTTGTTACTAGAACACGATTCTAGACAATTGCTATACCAAACAAATAAAAATGTTATGGAGAATGTATTAATCTTCTTCCTTTTCTTCTATTTTTTTCTCCTCAACTGTGTTGCCGAATTCATCTTTCTTTTCAATTTTTGTTTCCTTCTTCTTATCGTCTCCCATTGCATTGTATATTTGAACAATGCGTCCTTCGGTTTAATAGAATACCATTTTATCTTTAATCGATAATCTATTTTATTTACTATTCAAAACAGGATCTCACCTAAGAAACCTTAATTTTTTTATTCAAGATATCTTGAGTCAACTGATGCAATTTATCTTGTATAACGGTTGGTATCTTCTTTTGGAAACCATGGAACGGTGCTATGTATAGTATTCCGTTCTCGACTGTTGAATTCTTTGACGATTCCATTCCAGGAGTAAGAATATTTCCTGTAAAGTTATTCACGCGTATCATTTTAAATACCTGGTCGTATGCCTTCGCTGGATCTAAAATAAATGATGTCACCACAGTGTCAGGTGCCAATTTGTTTTGATCCGATACGGCACCGAATGCATATATTCCCTTTTCTTTGGCTGCCTGTATCACACCCTGACCTGCGTTATCAGCCACCTGTAACAAAAAGTCGGCTCCTTGTTCAATTTGAGACAGCCCTGCCAATCTTCCCTTAGTTTGATTATCCCAGTCTCCAAGATAACTTTCAAGGACTTTGGATTTAGGGTTAATGTATTGAGCCCCTTGTTTATAACCTTCGTAAATTTTCTTCAGGTTAGGATACTTTTGGTCGCCCCCAATAAACCCTATTGTATGGTTTTTAGAGAGCATACTTCCGAGCGCTCCAAGAAGAAAGGCAGCTTCTTGTTGTCTTGGGAAGATAGAAACAATATTTTTAGATTTTATCAGACCTGTAAACACAATAAACTTTGTATGAGGATAATCATTTGCTAATTTTAGTATCGGGTCACCCCACTCATATCCTTGTGCTATAATAACATCATACTTTTTATCCGCGTAGCTTCTGACAGTCTTTGCTATATTTGGGATTGAAACATTATCCAAGAACTTGACATCGTAACCATATTTGGATATTATTTCTTGCCCGGCATTATAACCAAATGCTCCCCATCCGGCATCGCTAAATAAACCGTCTGTTAGGTATACTATCTGTAATGGTTTATCAGCTTCAGTGGAATGGTTTTGGATTTGTCCCTCTGCGTAATGAGATAGGATATACAGTCCAATAACAGAAACAATTGAAATAGTTACGACAACAAAAATCAAGAAAATTTGGGAACTTAAATCCTTCTTTGAACTATTATAAGTTATCATTCTCATTCACATTTTTATTATCATCAACATTATTTGCTAGAGGAAGCGTAATAAGGAAAACGGCTCCCTGAAGGTGGACACTATTTTCTGCCCAAATAATGCCACCGTGCGCCTCAATGATGCTTCTCGCAATAAATAAACCCAATCCGGTCCCCCTATCAGATTTTGTAACAAACTTGGTAAATAATTGTGGCAGTATCTCAGGATCTATTCCAGGTCCATTATCTTTTACCATAACTCGTACAGTGTTTGATTTAGTTTGCGATGTAACCAATATAGATCCACTCTTAGTAAATTTACCAGCGTTATCGAGTAATATAAAGAGAACTTGACCCAATCTCAACTTGTCGCCATTGACATTTATGTTATGCACAGCACTTTCGTAGTTAATTATTAAATCAGGATAGATAAACTCAATATTTTTCCTATATTCTTCAACAGTATTTGAAATTAAATCATATAAATTAATCCGCTCTATTGTTAATTTTAAAGTATCGCTCTCAATTCTAGTAACGTCCAATATATCTTCTGCAAGTCTGCCTAATTTATCAGTATTTCTGCGAATAATATCTAAATATTGAACTCTTTTCTCCGATTTCACATTTGCAGATTGAAGTAGATAAATTGCGTTAAGGATGGGTTGTATGGGAGTCCTAAGCTCATGTGCGGCTATGTTGATAAATTGATTCTGTGCCTCATCTTTCTTTTTGAGCGATTCGTTTGCAATCATTAGTTTTTCATTCGATTCGTTCAATTCTCGAGTTCTCTTTCGAACTTCATTTTGCAACATACCATACCATTTTCTTAAAAAAATTACCAGAACTATTATAGCAGCAGTCGTTCCTGTGAGGAGAGAGAACATTTTAATACCTTCGCTTAATAATACGGAATTTATCGTTGTGTATATTCTGTCAGTTGGAGTAACTACTTGGAGAAAATATACAGGTCTAGTTCCAACCAAAATTGGAGACTCAGTATTCAATCTTTCTCCTTTTCCATAATTATATAAGGCATATCCGTTGTTACCAGCTAACATCGAATGAGTGAGGTTATTAAGAACCTGGTTGTGATCTATAAACGATTGTGTTTCGTTACCAAAGAAATTTTTGCCTACTAAATCCTTGCTTGCTCCCACAGCAAGAAGATTTCCTAATTTATCAAAGGTCACCAAAAATTGGGAGCTTATATTTTCAACGTTACCATATGTCTTGAAATAGTCAATGGTAGGGAGGTTTGCTATTGCCGTTCCAATATAGTGACCGTCTATTACGCTAACTATTGGATACGTAATTGCTATTCTATATTTTCCATCAATGCCCGTGAAACCATTACTGTAAACTGGTTGAAGACTGCTTTTTGTTTGTTTCATGTAGTCTCTGGAAGATAAGTCAATATTGACAAAATTTTTCTGTCCTTTTGAGGTCTTGTGTACATTTATGATACCATCTTTATCAGTTATCAAGAGACCATCTACCTCTGTGACAGATTTCAGCTGTCTAAATTTTTCATCTACTATTTTGTCAACTTTGTCCCCCGATAGATTTTCATTCTGTAAATAGACTGAATCGGCTAAATCCTGAAGAACTGAGGTGATATACCTCAAATCAGAACTGACATGTTGAGATATAGAGTTTGTTGATTTTATTTGGCGTTCTAATTCCTGTTCAAATATGCTTTCTCTAATACTCTTCTCATTATCATATTGAAGAAGAAAAAACAATCCATATGAGGCTATCGCAATTACAATTATAGAAATGACACCTAATAGCACGACTTTATCAGAAAAAAGTGTCATTGTTACTAGCCATGTTTTTATATTATTTAATTATGACCCTTGATAAAGAAAAAACTAATTTTGATTATTATTGGATTCATCGAAGCTCAGTTTGAGGGGCTCCAAATTGAACAAGTAGGTTTAATTTGGAGATAATTCGTAAGATCGTTCCCCTAAACCTTAATACTATTTGTTTAAAGACTGGCATAATTAGTAATAAAACGTTAATGAGAAATATTAGGCGAGAAATCTTGTGGGAGGAAAAAATCCCACAGATTGGATTAAATGTCTGGAATGTGAGCAGGTTAGACAGTATCATCACACGGATTGACAAGGCTAAATTATTGTGATAATTGTCATAGTAGAGGATTTTTTAAAATTAAATTCTAATTCTAATTCTTTTGGGCAGTTTGAACCGTTTATAAAATAAAAAAGGTAAGATAATCACGAAAATTAGTCTCCGTCATGATTGTTTCATATAAATTATACTTGGATAAAAAAGTTATAACCTAGTCTAAAGAAGTGTTCAGTTGGCAAAATCCGATACTTGCGCTCTTTGTCATCACACTAGAGAGTTCCATATCTTGGATAAAGGACAATATGGGATATGCCTGAAATGTCATTGTACTAAATTTAAAGAATAATCCAAGTTGTAGACTAGTTCTTAGAAATAGAACCTATAAAGCCTAAGTGAATAATGATAATTACATAGTTACTATATTAGAATATCAAACAAAAATGGATAGATCAATACTATTAATCTATCTCACATTGGGATTATTGACGTGAGTTGGTCTGAATTTCTCTTGGTGAAAAATCTCTTAAACTGTCTTTTGCTACATTTTCAAATGTCTTTGCGAAGTTTGCATTGAGCCGTGAAAACTCTTTTGCATTGTCTCTTGCGTTTTGTACCGATGTTTTCCAAGTTTCCATAGATGCAAAAAAGACATTGTTTGCTAATCTTGTTGACGCTATAGTACTATCAGTAATATTGCTTACAACTCTTGCATAATTTTCTGTGGCCCTTTTCGGCGAAGTCCAATATGACCAGTACGAATTTTGTGCGTTTTCAATGTACGGTATCCATAACGATTGCACCGAATGTATGACCTCTTTTTGTGATTCTAGAAAATTATCTGCAATATCTTTTGTGGCTTGAATGGTTTCTTCTTGGTACTCACTGATGGCTTTTGTATAGCGTGGAATTTCCTTTATTGCCTCATCTGTCGTCTTTTTTACTGAAGATTTTGTTTCATCTAAAGTGATGTTGACTATTTCTCGACCTTTTTCTTTATTAGAAGACATGTAATACAATATTGGTCAAAATACTATATATATGTTGGTATTAATTGGTATTTAAAGCCAAACAAACCCGTAGAACGACGTTCGTTTTATCCGTTAACTCGTATTAGCATCGTCTTTGCTCTCTGACTTGTACACTTCAAGCTCCTTTAAAATGCTGATTACTACAGGAATTTCCAGGTCTAATTGCATCGCAATAAATTCTTCACCAATCCCAGATAAGTACAAATTTCTTACAATGTCTTTCTTGTCTTGAGATATCATATCTTATTTATAGCTGCTATCTATTATGAAGGATTACTAGTAATATAAATTTGACATTGGCAAACTTGACTTAAGTCTTAAACAAAATTTTCCTAACCTGAGACATGACTTGTATCAAGACAACGAGCTCATTTCATTATCCTAAATATGTAGAAGGTATAGAGCCATGTTATCATTGTGCCAATTCATGCGAGTATTGTGGTACTTTATGTTTACGGGAGATGAATAAAGCATTTTTTCGAGTGTGTAGAATTGCGCTTCTACTGCGCGCGAATGTGAGAAGATTTGCCTCAAAACACATGTCTTGTGATAGCAGGCGCGTAAAAGAGTTCAGCGACTATTGCGCAAAAGCGTGTGAGGATTGTGCTGCAGAATGCGATAAACACTATATGAACCAATGCAAACAATATGGAAATGTCTGTCTTGAGTGCTCAGACATTTGCAAAAAAATAGCTTCATAATAGTGATTACTATGAGATTGTTCGTGCTTTAAAGAAACAATATGGTGAATGCCGACTAACATAGTCAAAAATAAACTCAAGGAATCGTAACTCAATAGACAAATAATATTCTCTATTCACGTACATATTTTACCTGGTGCTACTGAAATGCAGTGCAGTAAGCAATGAATGAAATCAAGCTAAAGGATTTATTTGTAAGCTCCCTAGAGTCAGGCCATGTTGTAAACAATAACGGTTATTCAGTATCAATTGCAAGCCCTGAAGATGAAATAAGAATCAAGAATGAAGGCTACTTTGGTCAATTTGATTTGGTAATAGCTATCTTGCATAGGCATAGTAAGGGATACGAAGATCGCAAACAAAAAAACTTGCATAATATTCTCATGCGGACAAGCCAATTTACACAAATTGCCAAAAGCGAAAAGTGCAGCATAGATTCTATATCATTTTACCCCGTTGAACTTAAATCAAATTGCGACACCTTAGATGGACGTCTACCAAATCAAATTCTTAATGCAATTCTTACATTTGGAAGATCTATAGTAGTTCTTGATGAAAAACATGTAAACCGTGCCTCAATTAAGTACTTGCGTCTGCTTCCTGCAACAATAATAGGTTATACAGGGAGAGACAATTACTTTAGAATCTTATCGCTCTTTGAAAGACTCGTAGATACCAGCATGTTTAATTTACCAAAGAGAAGATTTGTAAACACGTTATATGACAATGGTATCCTCGAAGGAGCTGACAAAATTTATCGGAGGCTTTCAAATTTGGAACGCATAAATCAGAAAATTGTCTTTAATCAAGTTTACAATTCTAATACGGGATTCTTGGAAGAAGAAATTGAATTCTTGCGGCAGTTTTCCAAGATCGAGGGAAAAATGACATACACAAATCAAATAAAAAGGATTGTAGAGGAGAGTAAAAATTTTAAAGTCACGGATTATTTGAATTGTTGATGATTATTAATAGCCTGTAAATTCTTCTATCTTTATGCGCTCAGTCGGAATTCGTAGATTCTGCGCAAGTATTTCTTGCATTGCCCTTAGCATGGCGGGAGGCCCACATATATAGAATATGCAATTTTCCAAGTCACTAGGTTCGAGATGTCTTTTCAACATGGCCGCATCTATTTTTCCTTTTTCGCCGTTCCACTCTTTGTTCGCTTCATTTTGTTCACCAGTAATAGTATAAATTATTCTAAGATTTTCGTTTGCTCTTGAGCAATTCTCAAAATCGGTTCTAAACAGTATATTTTGTTCATTCCTATTTGAATCAAACATAATAATTCTTACAGGAAGTTTCTTATCTGTGGCATATTTTATCATGCTTCTAAAAGGAGTAACGCCAATTCCTCCTGATAGAAATACTGCAGGCCTCGAATAGTCTTCGTGAAGTGTAAACTTTCCTAGTGGCCCGCGCAATTTGATTTCAGTTCCAATTTGTAGTGAATCCAGCCTCTTTTTATAAGGACTGTTTCTTATCCTGGTACTAATTAGCACAAATTCCTCAGTTGGTGATGAAGCGATTGTAAAATGTCGAACTGGACCCTTCGGGTCATTGTAGACTTCTCCAATGTCAAAGAATGCGTACTGGCCAGCAATATAGTCGAGTACCCTCCTGTCTTTGATCTCTTCTTGTTTGCTAATTTTTAGGCACAATACGTCTGTGCCTTGAATTGTCTTTCTTTCTTTTAGCAGTAGTGTATATACGATGGACTCGGGACCTTTTCTTTCTTCCGAAACTTGCGGCGAACCCGAGCCTAGCTTAATCATTATATCCTCTCCTAATATCTTGACTTCATAGGTGGCTTGCGGTTCAACAGCTGGAGGAGCCTTAACATCTCCTGTCCTCACATCAAATTTGGATTGGTGCCAAGGACATTCTACCTCATATCCCTGAAGTACACCGTCCGCGAGCGGTCCACCCTCGTGGCTGCAAATGTTGTTAATAGCAAAATATCTCCCGTCTATATTTGCTACACACACACTCTGCTCACTAACCTGGACCTCTTTCATATGAGATGGCGGGATATCGCTTTTCTTTGCGACTTTTACAAACTCCTCATTTTTCATATTGAATCAGTTCATTACAAATTTAACCAACAAATAATAAATTAGTTATATAATTATCGATAGAATGACGTCTAGTTTGTATAAAAATATTCAACTTGTTTCTAGTAGGTGTTAGAAATTATGATGGCTCAAAAACAAAAACTACCGTTTCTACAAGATAGGATTCAGTAATGATTTAGATTACTTTTGCTGGAGTTACGATTAATCATACCTGATTGTTTGGTAGAATCTTATTCTCCTTTAAGTTTCAGATTGAATGCCAAAAAAAGGTTAGGATGGATTTGGCCATGAACAATGCTGGATACTTCTTCTAACGGCGCGTGTCTATTTAGTGCTAATATAAGATTGTTTATGCCTTGTCCTAATTCTTTTACCGATTGAGTCTTCATAATCATTGGAATCGGCATCAATCCAGTTGAATTCTCAAGAACAGCATTTTCCAGATTGTTAGAAAATAACATCTTCAAAGATTTTGCAAGGCTTGCGGAACTTTCAAAATTTGCTTGATTTCTAATACTCTTATCTGTTGGATTCAACACATCTCTCGACGATTGATTGTTTGCAGGAATGGGAGCCATTGGTTCAGCGCTGATACCTGAGTTATGAGCCGTCACGTTCTTTGTGGCAAGACTATTCATTTTCATAATCATATCCATGCTCATATTTAGCAAGCTAGAAGAAGCATTCGAATCAAGTCCTTTTGCAAGACCATATTGTTTAAGAGTTTCATCAGCAAGATTTGCTGCGACAAGAGCTTTAGTTGTCAAGTTAAGCCCACTAAAGAGGTTATTGTAATTGTTAACTAGTTCGGAGCTACTGGTCGCGTCTTTACTTAGCGTGACAAGTTGTTTGAACAAGTTATCTGCATTTTTTGAGTGTTGTAATGGCAGTGATTTGTTAGTTGGAACCTTGTCCGAAGATAGATTCTCTTCAACTTCATATCTTTTTGCAAATGTGAAAAGTATTGAAGCCTGATTGTTGTAAAATTTATGAGCATATACATTACCATGCACACAAAAAATAAGCAAAATTAACAGCAGCAGAGATATTGTAAACCCAACTACTTTCATCTTCAAATCAAAATAGGCATCACCAAATAATAACGCTGTGCTCTAGATATTCGGATCAAGATAAATGATTTAGAAGTACGGGTGGAATTGAATTCGGATGTAGTGTTATCCATTGATACGCGTCATTTATTTTGTTATTTTCTTCTTGTTCTCAGATAGAATGTGATTGCTGCTATTACTGCTATTGCTACTATCAGATAAAATACCAAAGACTGAGCAAATGTTAAGCTGTATACTCCGCCTCCAACAGGAAGTTCGAGATCAACTAATAGTGGATTTTGGGAATAGGAAGGGTCACCATTAATCTTTGACTCAAGGGTTAAAAGATAGGTTCCTACCTTGGGAAACGTATAAGAAAAAGTCATATCGCTGAATTCATAAAATCCATAAGGAAATCTCTTTAATATCTCTCCAGTGTCCTTTGATTTAATAATGAGAGAAGAGAACACCGCATTAATATTTTTACCATCCTTACCAAGAATACTAATGTTAATTTTTGTTGAATTATCACCAGCTATTGGTATAGTGGGATATGGTTGGAATACGATTTTATAGTCACCAGCTGTTTTATTCTGAAGAACAGGAACGCCATAAAAATGTGCGCTGGCCACCTGATAAATCAAAACTGATTGAATATTATATCCCATATTCCAAATAACCATTTGAACAATAATTGATAAGATAAGCAAACATAATCTTGATGCTTTATCCATCTTGACATGAATAACCTTAGATAATAAATAACTATGTGATAGAATAAACAGAATTTTTTAAAAATTCTATAATCTATCAATCATTAGCTAATCCACGGAGACAACCTAATAGTCATGCAGATGGATTAAACTTCCAACGCATTACCAGATTAATCAAATAGTTGAGCTTGATGAGATAATAAAAGATCATCAAAACAATTGACTCACAGAAACAATCGGGTTGAAGAGTTAAATATCATATGTAATCCATACGATAATTGTTAAATTGATTGAGATAGAACTAGGAACTGTTGTTACCTTAACGCTAATAATGGCTTCAAGCTTGAGTTTTTGTCTTATTATTAACTTTAACATCCCAGCTTTCGGTAAGTACTTTGAGGATATCAAAGTATATTCAGATGTTTATACTGGTGGCGGAAATAGCAGCAAACCTATAAATCAATTTGATCCTGTAAATAAGGAGATTTATGTTGGTCAGACAATTAAATGGAGTAATCCTACTGCCGGAGCTCCTTATCCACACATAGTAGTTTTCGTAAGCAATCAAAGTGCCGAACTAGAGTCAAAAATATCAAACATTACTAAGCCACTACACTCATCGAATGGGCAATCTGTAGTAGGCAATTTGAATAAATTATTAATTGAAGATAATAATCAAAATAATAAATCCAATCAGACTTTAAGTGCAAGGTCGATCGTTCTTCCATCGGTAATAAATACTTCTAGTCTTGTTGTGAAGTATCTCAATGCTAACGGCAGTGGAATTTATAGTGGAGCTGGATACAATTTCACAGGGAATGAAAGATACGTTAGTTCAGGGCTGATTTGGGCTGGAGGAGTTATACCTGGCAATTTTGCAAAGATAAATTCCTTTATAGTAACATTTACCAAACCGGGAACCTATCATTATCAATGCCTGATATATCCGGAAATGAAGGGCACAATCATCGTAAAGCCTAGTCTTGGATTGTTTGAACTTTTCGGCAATCAAGTAAAGTAAAATGATTTCAATAATTTAGTACCTGGGTGTTAAACATATCTAGTTTCACATTAATTTTGTCAATTATTTTATCCTGTTTTTTGAGGTATACTTACTTGGTATCGTAAGAACCAATATAGTATCAAATGGAGATTTTAATTTGATTATTTGTAAAATTTGACTGATTATTCTTATTATTCAGCAAATAATCTTTCGTGCTTAAAATATTTGCTGCAAGATTAGTGTATTGTTGGTGTTTGCATTGTGCCTTTTCTGAACATTGCGATAAAAGTATAACGAATAATAATTGTATTATTTACCTTTAATCTGTATTGCATCTGCTATTTGTAATTGGTATGGCATCACTTTTAGTGTTTGTCTATGAGATATATGCTTCTTACTTTCACACTGATACGTATGGTCAAAACTCAAATGAAAAAATTAAAGCTCTGCCTTTACAAGATCTCATAAGAAATGGTTCCCCATTTCAAGGAAAAGTATCTGCTCCTATAACTGTAATTGATTTTAGTGATTTCCAATGCTATTTATGTAATAGATTTGTAAAAAATACTGAGCCGTTAGTGAATCAGTCATATATTCAGACAGGAAAGGTAGCCTTAGTTTTTAACCATCTCCCTAACAGAGGATTCGACTCCATGGGTGCAGCCCTTGCAGCTCAATGTACTAATGACCAGGGAAAATTCTGGCAATTTCATAATCTTCTTTATAGTAACCAGAAAGCTATTGACTCAGGGTGGGTAAGCAAAGAGAATCTGAAGAATTTTGCTTCGCAGATTCCAGGACTTGATATCAAGCGGTTTGATCGTTGCTTTGACAGTGAAAAGTACAAAAGTTTTGTTCAAAAAGACATCGAGTTGGCCTTATCTTTTGGATTTAAGGAAACACCTTCATTCATAGTCGAAAATAGCAATGGTTCAAGTCAAGAAACCATGTCAGGAGCCCTTCCCTTTGAATCGTTTAAGGCAGTGATTGACAAAAAAATCTCTGCAGGTTGATACCATAATTGAGCGAGAGGAAAAAAACTACCCTTCCACCATCTTCATCATCTAAGGGTCAGAATCCACTCATTTTATCCTTCCAAATTGTTTTTTCAAAATTGGTCTATATCGTATTTGCAGCCTCAATTGCTATAGCATTTTCAATAATTTCCAGTATTTTTGACCAGTTGCTTTTCTTTTACCCAATACTAGTATTTTATCTTCCTTCTGATGCAATAGTCGGCTTTATTCTTGCAAACATTATAGCTGTACTATTAGGTATAGTTGTTAGTATGAATGTCTATGTATTTAGACATTCAAAAATAAAGATTAGGAACACTTCATTACTTTCTGCGTCGTCACTAAGTGTACTTTCAAGTATATGTGTCAGTTGTTCTTCTCTAGGGTTCTTTCTTATTTCCGTACTAGGCACAGTGGGAGTAACTGTTTCTGCTTTTGTATCTAATTACCAGACTCCTTTAAGATTATTGTCAATAGCACTTCTGATATGGGCATACTATTCGGTAAGCAACAAGTTAACGAAGAGTTGTGTTAATAGCTATCCAAACAGCTCAAAATAGTAGCTCCTAACTAATTTGCTTTAAGAATTAATGGCTTGTAAAAGTTGTGAATAAAATATAATGTGTCAAATTCGATTTAGAGTATATTTGACAAGTCGGTGGACGATCATTGAGTGGTTCGTGTCATTCATGACGTATTAGTATTGTTTCCAATCCTAATGGAACTGGTTACATTCGAACTCGGAGAATTCGCCAATTCGATCTGACCTCTTATTTCGCCTGTAGGATGTTTCTGAGTATCCACACTCACATATGTATCTCCACTTTTCATTGAATCTACAAGATCTAAAACAGTTTTACCTTGCATTGGTCCTATCAGGTCGGAGGCATTGAAACTTCCAGTCACAATCACGCCAACTTTAGTCGCTTGTTGTTTTGCGTGTTTCATAAGATCAACTAATACTTCTCCATTCTTACCAGTCTTTCCCGCATTGATGTCGATTTTATCTGGATGAACAATCCCACTAATATTTAATTTGTAATTCATGGTTGAACTATTTGGATGTTTGAATGTCGCATGACCTATGGCATCTGTACTCACTGGTGGAACCACTTGATCTCCTGTAAGAGACGCAATTTTCTTTGCAAATGCAACATCTGAGATCGAAATTGCTCCTACTGTTACCACTAAACCTAATATGAGTAGTAGCATAAAACGTGAGGTCATTAATTTCAATAGCTCCACCTACGATTAGTTCTATATATAAGTATTACTTATGAAAGTTAAGTCTAATGGTGCATCGGTTGAAGGTCAAATCTAAACCGATGTGACACTAAGGGATTGAATTGTTCGATAAAAATCTTTGAAAACATTGATATCCATTGTCTGAGATGTGAAATCAGTACGGATCTGGAAATGGAGGATTGCATTGGTATAGCGCTCTTATTAGAGCGCTGTAAATGATGACAGCATGCACCATCTCCAAATACACCTCCTTTATCCACGTCCGCTTGAGACGGTTTATGATTAATTGAAAATTATATCACTCAATCCGTTTCATTCTATTTGGCCGTCTGTGATCATTCAACCAGCCTCGTTCCGCCACTTCTTATATTTTGCTTAAATTAGATCCTTAAATCTTATTTTTAATTCGGCGGAAATTCTATTACAAAAACGGATATTGAAAACGGGGGATTTTCGGATTTGTTCACACCTCCAATCTGGTCTCCCTTATCTATATCCGTTTCAGGTCGAAACACAACAGCAAATAATCTTACGCTGGTGGGTCAACTCCTATTTTATGCCAATCAAGCTGGGCCCATCAGACTTTATTATTCCCAATATACTTCCTTTTCAATTCTTCATTGACCCTATCTTTTTGTTGTTCGATACTCTACTTCCCCCAGATTTTTCAAAATTTTATTAATATTACAATTGTTTTCAACACCGACTTGAATTATCTCCAACTTGAATTATCTTCTGCACAGTCTGACTCAGATAAGGATTATTATTATGAGCAAATTGGCGATGGCCATTTTTGTTTTGATAAGGCAAAAAGGCAAGTACAAGCAAAAGCATAATGATATTGCAGAAAGTCCTTGCTACAATAAAGATCAAACATAATAAGCCAATTTGAATTGCGATTTCCTTAACTACATCTTATTCATTGAAAAGTACACTTAGTCAATTGTATCAGATAGCTTATCTAAATTGATTTTACCATATGCATTAGAATTTGGAAAACTATAAGATTGCGTTGTCTCTCGCTACTATTTTGACCACTATAACCTTATTGGTTGTGATTCCTCACTTAGCAAATGCAATAGAATCACTTCAAAACGATTCTAGAAAAGATACACAGCTCAAATATTCATTTGTTAATAAATGGGGATCTAATGGATCAGGTCCGGGCCAGTTTGTAAGGCCACATGATGTTGCTTTTGATTCAAAAGGAAACGTCTATGTCAGTGACAGAGAGCTGGATAACATCCAGAAATTCACACATAACGGGACATTCATAAAAATGTGGGGATCTAAAGGATCAGGGGATGGACAATTTAATATTCCATATAGTATAGGCATTGATTCGAAGGATAAAATATACGTAGTAGACAGAGAGAATCATCGTATAGAGAAGTTTGATACAAATGGTACATTTATAGCTAAAGCTGGTAACGGTAGAGGCAGCTCGAACAATCAATTAAATAGGCCGGAAGATATAGTTTTTTCACCTTTTGGGATATATGTTGCTGATACGGGAAATGATAGAATACTGAAATTTAACAGTAGTTTTATTTTGGTAGGTAAATGGGGATCTAAAGGCACTGGAAATGGACAATTTATACATCCACATGCAATAGATGTTGATTCTAAGGGAAATGTCTATGTTGGTCAATTAAACGAACCTGGAGTTCAGGTTTTTGATAGTAATGGAAAATTCTTAAAAAGATGGGGAACAATGGGAACAGGTGATGGACAATCCTCAATACCACAAGAACATATAGCTATAGATTCAAAAGACAGAGTCTATATTGTGGATGGAGCCTCAAATCCAAGAGTACAAATCTTTGATACTAATGGAAGGTTTCTAGGTAAAATTGGCACTCCATGTCTAATGTCAACAGGTGAAGGTTGCAAGGATCCTGATGGACCAGGTCCTTTAAAATTTGGAGACGGTCAATTTTCAAAACCTGAACATGTTTCTATCGACACTGAAGGAAAGGTATTCGTGGTAGATAGGGGTAACAAAAGAATTCAAGTTTTTGCTCCGATAACTAATGGAACAAGTAAATAACTTGAATCATACTTATTTATTCAAAGTGCCTAGCTTGACTAGTCTCCCTTAACCACTGCTAAAAAGAAAAATACCAGAATGGCCAGTCCTGTAGAAGGGATTATAATATCCGTAAATGGATTATCAAATGAAAATAGATGCTCTAAATTTTCATATATCAGAAATCCACAAAATAATGAAAATGCGAGAATAGCATATCTTAGCCTCTTAAGGCCGCTCTTTAGATAGGCAGATATCGATAATGCAACTAAAACTACAGACAATACTGAACCGAGAACATACAATAAGATCTCTATTAAATCACTTATTGGTATCTGATGAATTAGTGGTCCGATAATGAACATTTGTCGTGTAGAAATATTAAACGTAAAAACAGGTTTAAGGTTTCTAGTACTACCATCTAAGTCAGATCCGCCACCAGGAGGTAAATTCAATAAGTTGTGCCTCTAATTTTCATGTCAATCTTAAATCACCTAGTAAAGTGATGAGCGCTTAATTCTGTCGCTTGCTGCTGGACTTTAAGTCTTATATAATTTGTTGAGTAATATTATTCATAAACCCGTAACAACGATTCATTTCTGGTGGGCCAAACTCGTTATCTTCATTAGCATCTAACGTGGGCCCACCAGTTTTTAATTTATAATTCATAGCCATCAGATTTGCATTACATTCGATTTTGGGCAAGTAGGTTATTAAGCCAAAATATGGTGCAAACATGGAATTGGAACGCAGTGCAACGGCTGATTGGGATGGGATGGGATACATAGGAAGTCAAACAAGGCGAATTCTATCGCTGTATCTCATAAAATTCTTAAAAATATTACTACGATTGATTAAGACTTCGTCTTTGAAATAGCGACCTGATCTCGAGCCACGCCATTATTATGATAAAATGTAGCCAATAATTTTGATCCATTGTCCGTCACATCCACATTTAGAAAACCATGCAACAGAA
>Ga0207708_10000282_pt1 | contig 39901 bp, 40 predicted proteins | sample KBSK5101metaG_FD_184340 | JGI IMG/M metagenome (GOLD analysis project Ga0207708, IMG submission 184340) | Corn, switchgrass and miscanthus rhizosphere microbial communities from Kellogg Biological Station, Michigan, USA - KBS K5-10-1 metaG... | ecosystem: Host-associated > Plants > Roots >... | reverse complement strand
CTCCGCCTGATCGTGCCCCAGCGCCTGCAGCTGCTCGCCCTCGGCGCGGCCCGCATCGACCAGGGACGCGGCCTCGCCCTGCGCCGCGGCACGCAGCTGTTCGGCCTCGGAGCGAGCAGCGTCGAGCACGGCGGCGGCGTCGGCCTCGGCCTGCGCCGCCTCCTCCCGCGCCTGGTCGAGCCGGCGGCGCGCGTCCTCCTCGACTGCCTGGAGCACTTGCTCGCGCTCGTCGAGATGGTCCTCGATCTCCCGGGCGGTCTGGTGCATGCCGCTCTCGGCAAACCAGGTGCGCACCTGCTCCAGGTGCTGCTCGACCTCGTGTGGGTCGTACCCGCGCCGCACCTGGCGGAAGTGCCGCTGGACGACGAACACGGACAGCGACTCGGCTCTTCTGCTCATACGCGCCGCGTTTCCGCATCGCCCGCCGGAGTCCTGCACCGACGCCGCGACGAAGCCGATCCTGCGAGCTTCCTCTCGCAGCGCGAGCAGGCCTGGCGTGCGTTGATGACGTCAGACGCCGGCCGCCTGGAACAGCGAGCCGACGCCTGTCGTGATTCTCGTTACGCGTCGATGCCGCGTCAGGCCAGAACTTCGGCGAGCGCGGCCGCGCCAGCCTCCGCGACCGCGTGGTCTTGATCGACCTCGCCGCCGCTGACGCCGATCGCTCCGACGATCTCTTCTCCCTGCTTGAGCGGGATTCCGCCCGGGAAGACGATGACGCGCCCCTCGTTCGATACGGCGATGCCGTACAGCGGGCCCCCAGGCTGTGCCACTTCGGCCAGCTCCGCGGTCGAGATGTCGAAGGCCCGAGCGGTGAACGCCTTGTCCTTGGCGATCTCGATCGAACCGAGCCATGCGCCGTCCTGGCGCACGAACGCGGTCAGATTGTTGCCGGCGTCCACGACGGCGATGTTCATCGGCACGTCGATGTCGTCGGCCTTGCCCTCGGCCGCTGCGACGACCGACTTGGCCTGTTCAAGAGTGATTGAAGTCATAGGACGCCGCTACCCCTGACCCTGGCATCAGTACCACCAAGTCCGCTGGGACCCCCGCACCGTGCGGCGCGCTCGTCAGACCGACGTGCCGAGCTTGGCGAGCAACGTCCGCGCCCGCTCCGCCTCGGTGGTGACCACGACGTCGTAGCGCGCGGCGACGAGCGTGCGGTTGGAGGCGAAGTCGCGGCGTCCCTGCATCGCGTAGTGGGCGAAGAACCCGAAGATCGCGCCCCAGACGGCGCCGATGAGCAACCCTCCCAGCACCAACCCGACCCACGCCGGACCCGTGCTGAACAGCCCCACGAGCAGTCCGATGAACAGCCCGAACCACGCCCCCGAACCGGCGCCGGCGAGCGTCGCACGTCCGGTGGTCACCCGGCCGGTGACCTGCTCGAGCAGACGCAGGTTCGAACCGACGATCTGGGCGTTCTCGACCGGGAAGCCGTTGTCCGACAGGTAGTCGACCGCCCGCTCGGCCTCCTCGTAGCTCTCATAGCTGGAAACGGTCTCCCCGCCGCTGGGCGACGAGGCGATGTCCGTGGTCGGCGTAGTCATGGGTTCCTTTCTCCAGCGCGGCCCGACGCTGCTGCTGGTGCCCGGCGACGATGACGCGCGCGCCGGCGGATCGCGCCCGTTGAGACACGGGTCGAGGCCCCTGGTCTCGACCCGTGGGCCGGTAGTCGAGCTCGAGCTTCGTGAGCGAACACCAGCCGCGGACCCGGGAGCGGGCCAGGGTGTGCACGGGCGCGACGCGCGGACGAGAAGACGAGGCTTCGTGGCGCCCGCCAACCAAGGAGCGCCGTCATGTCCGTCACGGCCGAACCCACCGCGATCCGCCCGTTCCGAGTCGAGGTCCCGGAGGAGCAGATCGCCGATCTGCGCCGCCGTCTCGCGGCGACGCGCTTGCCCACCAGTGAGCTCGTGGACGATCGGTCGCAGGGCGTGCAGCTCGCGACGATCGAGGCCCTCTCCCGCTTCTGGGCCACGGAGCACGACTGGCGCGCGTGCGAGGCGAAGCTGAACGCGCTGCCCCAGTTCACCACCGAGATCGACGGTGTGGACATCCACTTCATCCACGTGCGGTCGCCGCACGAGGACGCGTTGCCGCTGATCATGACCCACGGCTGGCCTGGCTCGGTCATCGAGTTGCTCGAGACCGTCGGCCCGCTCACGGACCCGACCGCGCACGGCGGTGAGGCCGCCGACGCGTTCGACCTGGTGCTGCCGTCCGTGCCCGGCTACGGCTTCTCCGGCGAGCCGAGGGAGGTCGGCTGGCACCCCGGCCGCGTCGCGGCCGCCTGGGGAGAGCTGATGCAGCGCCTCGGCTACACCCGCTACGTCGCCCAGGGCGGCGACGTGGGCGCCGCCGTCACCGACGCGATCGGCCGCCTGGCCCCCGACGGGCTCATCGGCATCCACATCAACCTGCTCCTGGCGGCGCTTGCCGGCCCGACCCCGCAAGCGGAATCGGAGCAGGAACGCGCGGCGCTCGAAGCGATCAACACGTTCAACACCAGCGGCAGGGGCTACTTCATCGAGCAGGCAACGCGGCCGCAGACGATCGGCTACGCCCTGCTTGATTCACCGCTCGGTCTGGCGGCCTGGATGCTCGACCACGACACCGACAGCTACGTGAAGATCACCCACGCCTTCCTCGACGGACAGCCCGCGGGCAATCTCACCCGGGAGCACATCGTCGACAACGTCGCGCTGTACTGGCTGACGGGCACCGGCGCCTCGTCGGCCCGGTCGTACTGGGAGAGCGGACGCGCTCAGGCGCTTGCGGCCGGCCAGCCTCCCCCGCCGGTCTCGGTCCCCTTCGGCTTCACCGCGTTCCCGGGCGAGATCTTCCGGGCACCACGGACCTGGGTCGAGCAGCTCTACCCCACCCTCAGCTACTTCAACGCGGTCGACAAGGGCGGGCACTTCGCGGCCTGGGAGGAGCCCGAGCTGTTCTCCACCGAGGTGCGCGCGGCGTTCCGCTCGCTCCGCTAGGCGGCGGGCGGCTGGTCGATGCGCACCAGGTTCCCGGACGGGTCGCGCACGGCGAAATCGCGTGTGCCCCACGGCTGGTCGGTTGGCTCCTGCACGATCTCGGCGCCCGCGTCGCGCACCAGGAAGGCCACGCCGCTCAGCCCGCTGCCCACGGCGAGGTCCCCGGGGGAGGCGATGATGCACGCGAGCCCCGCGACGGGTCGGCTTTTTGGTGAGAGATCTCGCTGAGGAACCCGTCGAGCGTCTTCAGGTAGACGTCGACGTCGTCGCCGGTGGTGTGCGTGCCGCAGGCCGGGCCGGCCGAGTCGATGGCCTCCCAGATGCCGCGGTTGGCCATGTAGAGGCGCTGCGCGTTGTAGAGGTCGAGGTCGAACGTCGCGCGCGCTTCGATCGCGTTCGTGGGCAAGGCGGGCGCGTGCGTGTAGCCCGAGCGGTTGAACAGGCGGTGCGCGCGCCAGGGCAGGCCGTGGTCGGCGGCCACGGCTTCAATGCCGTCGGCGAGCCGCGCGCCGAGCGCCGCCGCGTGCTCATAGGCCGCATCGGTGAGCAGCTGCTCGAGCGTCACGCGAGCCGCGGTCATCGCGACCGCGTTGGCGAACAACGTGCCGCCGGTCGCGACCTGCTCGCCCCAGGAGGCGCCCGGCGGCGGCTCGAGCACGGCGGCGATGTCCGCCCGCATGCCGTAGGCGCCGAGCGGGATGCCGCTGGCGATCGACTTGCCCACTACGAGGAGGTCGGGCTGCAGGCTCCAGTGGGCGGTCAGCCCGCCCGGCCCGGCGGCCAGCGTGTGGGTTTCGTCGAGCGCGAGCAGCGCGCCGGCCTCGGCGGTCAGGCGCCGTAGGCCGGCATGGAAGCCCTCGTCCGGGAGGATCACCCCGGCGTTCGTGACCGCAGCCTCGGCCATCACGCACGCGACGTCGCCGCGGCCCAGCTCGCGCTCCACCCCGTCGAGGTCGTTGTACTGGACGAGGCGCACGTGCTGGGTCGCGTCGCGCGGGATCCCCAGGCCTTCGGGCGCGACGCCGTCGTGCTCGAGCGCGCCGAGCAGCTCGTCGGCGTGGCCGTGGTACTTGCCGTCGAACATCACCACGCCGTCGCGGCCGGTGACCGCGCGCGCCACCCGCAGCGCCTCGGTGTTCGCCTGCGTGGCCGAGAGCGTGAACTGCCACATCGGCAGCCCGAAGCGGTCGCCGAGCGCGCGAGCGACCGCGGCCGCGTCGACGCCGGGCAGCAGGAAGTGGCTCCCCGCGGCCAGGCGCTCGGCCACCGCCTGCGCCAACACGGGATCGCCGTAGCCCGCGAACATGCTCGTGTCCGCGAGGTTGAAGTCGACGTACTCGTTCCCGTCGACGTCGGTGAACCGGCCTCCCCTCCCCCCGTCGACGACGATCGGCGGATGGTCGTAGAGCGTCGCCATCCACGCGGTCGGCACGCCGTTGGGCATGCTCGCTCGGCCTTCTTGCACCGCCTCGATGCCGCGCGGCCGCAGGGCGACGAAGCGCTCGGCCTCGCGAGCGCGCACCGCTGCCAACCGATCGGCGGATATCCGGTCCGCCACCGGGCGACCCTACCCGACCCAGAGCCGGTCGCGAAGGCCCGACGCGCGGGCGACCGGCCGCTGCACCGCCGCCCGAACCGCGGCCTCGGTGCCGATCAGCACGACGCGCTCTTGCGCGCGCGTGATCGCCGTGTAGAGGAGCTCCCGCGACAAGATCGGCGAGGTCGGCTCCGGGAGCAGGATCGCCGAGGTCGCGAACTGCGAGCCCTGCGCCTTGTGGACCGTCATCGCATAGACGGTGTCGACGGCGCCGAGGCGCGCGGGCGCGAACGCGAGGACCTCGCCACCCCGGTCAAACGCGGCCGCGACGCGCCCCGGCTCGGTCGAGACGACGACGCCGGTGTCGCCGTTGTAGAGCCGCAGCGGGTAGTCGTTCTCGGTCACGAGCAGCGGCCGGCCCACGTACCACGGGCCCTCGGAGGCGAAGTCCGGCACCGCGCCGGCCAGCCACGTCTCCACCTGGGCCATCCAGGTCCGCGCGCCGTGCGGGCCGCGCCGGTGCGCGCACAGGAGGCGGAAGCGGCGCAAGGCGTCCAGCGCGGTCGCCGCGTCGCCCCGCGCGGCCGCTGCGCGGACGGCGGCGCCGGTGGCGACGGCCAGCTCGCGCAGCGGCGCGAGCTCGCCCGGCGCCGCGCTCGCTGCGTCGCACCGGAGCCAGAGCACCGCGGCGTCGGGTGTCGCGTCGAGCAGGGCCACCGTGTCGTCCGCGTCGCCGGCGCGCACGGCGGCGGCGAGGCGGGCGATGTCGCCGCCGTAGCGGTGGACGCGGTCGAGCACGACGATCCCGTCGCCGACGGCGACGTCGGGCGGAGGCTCCTCGGCGGCGACAGGCTCCCCGGTCGCGGCGGCCAGCGCGGCGCGCGCGGGTGCTCGCATGCGCAGGCCCGCGACGGCGGGGCCGACGACATCCCCGAGCACGGCGCCCGCCTCGACCGACGTGAGCTGGGCCGGGTCGCCGACGAGGATCAGGCGGGCGTCCGGGCGCACCGCCTCGACCAGCTTGGTCATCAGCGACAGCGACACCATCGAGGTCTCGTCGACGAACACGACGTCGTGCGGCAGCCGATTGGCGCGGTGGTGGCGGAAGCGGCTGTGGCTGCCCGGGCGCCAGCCCAGCAGGCGGTGCAGCGTGGAGGCCTCGAGCGCGAGCAGCGCCTGCCGGATCGGGTCGGGCACATCGAGTCGGGCGGCCTCGGCGTGCACGGCCTCCTGGAGCCGCGCGGCGGCCTTGCCCGTCGGCGCGGCGAGGGCGACAAGCGGCGGCGTAGCCGTCGGCTGCTCGAGCAGCAACGCGACGATGCGCGCCACCGTCGTCGTCTTGCCCGTGCCGGGGCCGCCGGCCACGACGGCGAGGCGTCGGAGCACGGCCGCGGCGGCCGCCAGGCGCTGGCTGCGGTCGGCCTCGCCACGGAACAGCCGGTCGAGGCCGACGCGCAGCACCGCCTCGTCGACGGCCTCGGGCGCCGCGTCCGCGAAGGCCCGCAGGTCGTCGGCGAGCCGGACCTCCTCCTGCCAGTAGCGGTCGAGGTAGAGCGCGCTGCCCACGAGCCGCAGCGGCCGGCCCGCGTCCTCCGCCGTCCCGGCGACCGGGCTCGCGGCGACGGCCGCCCGCCAGGCCGCGGGGTCCGGCCAGGGGAGGGCGCCGAGGTCGACGGGCTCGTCGGAGTCGACCGTGGCCGTGGCGCTGATCGTCGCCAGGTCCGTGAACACGTGGCCCAGGCGCGGGCCGCGGACGGCGAGCGCGACGGCGAGGACGACGGTCGGGTCGGGCTCGCCGGCGAGCGCGCACAGCCGCTGCGCCACGTGCACGTCCGCCGCCGCGAGCACGCCGATCGCGTTGAACGGCTCCAGCAGGTCGCTCGCGCCCGCCGCGAGGCGCACGTCGTAGCGGTCGCGCTCGTCGACCGGGGAGGTCGGCGTGTCGGGCGCGGCGGCGGGCTCGAGCTCGATGAGCGGGAGCTGGGTCATGCGGCGGCATCCAGGGCGTCGCTGAGGGCCTCGACCAGCGCGGCCGGCGGGCGCCACGCGAACACGCCGCAGGGCACGCCGTCGACCGCGGGCGTGTCCGGCCCCACCATCCCGCGGACGAACAGGTAGAGGATCCCCGCCAGGTGGCGGTCGGGCGCGTACCCGGGCAGGCGCCAGCGCAGGTAGCGATGCAGCGCGGCGGTGTAGAGGAGGCCCTGCAGCGCGTAGTGCGCCTGCTCCATCTCCTCGGCGAGGGCGGCCGGGCGGTGGTGCCAGGCGGTGAGCGGCACGCCCGGCGCCCCGAGGTGGTTGGACTTGTAGTCGACGACGGCGAAGCGGGGGCCGTCGTCCTCGCCGGGCAGTCGCGCCACCAGATCGATGCTGCCGGTGAGATAGCCGCGGACCTCGGCGCGCAGCGCCGGGTCCTCGAGGCGGTCGGGATAGCGCGCGAGCGGGTCGCCGACCGGGAGGTGCGCGCGCAGGACCGCGGCGATCGCGCCCAGGGCGACGGTGCCGTCGGGGTCGTCGCCGCCGGCGAGCGGGAGCTCGAACTCGAGCTCGTCGAGGCGGTCGCTCCGGGCGAGGTCGCGCAGCCGCGCACCGCCGGCGAGCGGGCCGAGCGGTGTCGTGAGCGCCGCCTGCAGGCCGTCCACGACCGCCTCGATGGGGCCGACGTCGACCGCCCGCCAGGCCAGCGCCTCACGCACGCGCGCATCCAGCTCGGCACGCAGGTCGGGTGCGGCGAAGTCGGTGGCCTCGAGGACCCGGTGCACGAAGGTCCCCACGCGGGCGCCGGGCGGCATGTCGCCGAGCAGCGAGGGGACCGCCGCGAGCCCGGCGTCGGCCTGTCCCGGCGCCGGCCCGGGCAGCGGGATGCCGGCGTCGCGCTCGTCCTCCACCCCGCCCTGCTCGGGCTCGCTGGCCACGCGCGCCTCGTACGCGCCCGCGGTGATGTTGCTGTACGAGGTGCGGCGCCAGTCGAAGTCCAGGCGGCGGTCAAAGGTGGCGGCCGACAGCGTCGCGTCACCGCCCGCGCCAGGCTCCCAGCGCAGCGGCGGTCCGGGATCGGCGTCCTCGACGCTCACGCACCCGGGTGCCGTGAGGGCGATCGCGTCGAAGCGCCTGCGCACCGTCGCGTCGTCGGGGACGGCGTCGGCGTAGGCCTGCACGTCGCCGTCCTCGTCCTGGGCGAAGCACAGGCGCCCGAGCGCGCCGTTGCGCGCGTCCCACGTGCCCGCCCACCAGATCACCGCCTGGTGCTTGGCGCGCGTGAGCGCGACGTAGGCGAGTCGGAGGTCCTCGCCGCGTTCGTCGAGCACGGAGCGCGTGCGGTGCGCCTCGTATTCCTCGCCTTCGAGGCCGACGTCGATCATGCGCTGGTTGCCCGCGTCGGGGTCGTGGTAGGCGACCGGCTCGCGCTCGTCGCGGATCCACGTCGGGTCCCACACGAACGGCGCGTAGACGACCGGGAACTCGAGGCCCTTGCTGCGGTGGATGGTCAGCACCTGGACGGCCTCGGCGTCGGACTCCAGGCGGCGCGAGCGCTCCTCGTCGGCGGTGTCGGTCGCGGCGTCGGCGATGCGGCTGCGCAGCCAGCCCACCAGCGCGGTGGTGCCGAGCTGCTCGTCCATCGCGACCGCGTGGAGGAGCTGGGCGACGTGGCGCAGGTCGGTCAGCCGCCGCTCGCCGTCGACGGTGGCCAGCACCCGGCCCGGGAGCCGCTCCCCCAGCGTGATCGCCTCGAGCAGGGAGGCGACGCCGCGCAGGCGCAGCACCCGCGCCCACTCGTGCAGGCGCTGGTGCACGGCCTCCCAGTCGTCCTCGGTGGCAGCGGCGACTTGCGCGGGCGTCCAGCCCAGGAACGCGGTCAGCGCAACCGAGGCCGCGCGCGTGGGCGAGGCGGGCCGCTCGAGCGCCTCGAGCAGGCGCAGCCACTCACGCGCGGGCTCGGTCCCGAACACGCTGCCGGCGCCGTTGATGACGGCGGGGACGCCGACGTCCTCCAGCGCGTCGCGCACGAGGGCGGCCTGGCGGTTGGTGCGCACGAGGACGGCGACGTGGCCGGGGCAGACCGCGACAGCCTCGCCGCCCTCCTCGGCGACCGTCGCACCCGAGGACAACAGGCGGACGAGGTCGTTGGCGAGGTCGCAGGCGATGGCCTCACGCGCGCCGCGCGCCTGGGCGTACCCCTTGGTGGTCAGACCGGCCCGCTCGCGCGCGAGGATGCGTACCCTCAGCGGCGCGGGCACGGGGGCGCCGGTCAGGCGCGGGGCGCGGTTGCCCGCCGCGGCCTGGACCTGGCGGTAGACGATGCCGGGGTGGCCGAGCCGCGCCCGACCGAAGAGCGCGTCGTAGGCGTCGAGCAGGCCCTGGTCGCTGCGCCAGTTGGTCTGCAGCGTGGCGCGCGTGCCGGCGGCCTCGGCGGCGGCGAGGTACGCGTAGACGTCCGCGCCGCGGAAGGAATAGATCGCCTGCTTGGGGTCGCCGATGAGCACGAGCGTCCCGTCGCCGCCGCCGAAGGCGCGGTGGACGATCGACCACTGGACGGGGTCGGTGTCCTGGAACTCGTCGACGAGGACGATCTTGAAGCGGCGGCGCAGGGTCGCCACGACCTCGTCGCCGCTCGTCCCGTGCAGCGTCGCGTCCAGGCGCATGAGCAGGTCGTCGTAACTCATGAGCGCGCCGAGCCGCATGCGCCGGTCGAGCTCGCGACGAACGGCGCGGGCGAGCCGGCCCCGCATGGCGGCGGTGGTCTGGTCCTCGCTCTCGACGGGCTGGATCGGCGCGGCCGGGTTGTCGACGGCGAGCGTGGCGATCTTCAGGGCCTCGGCGCGGGAGATCCGCGGTGGGTCGCCCCCGCCGGCGAAGCGGCGGACGTAAAGGTCGTCGACGACCTCGCCGAGGAGGTCGCTGACGTCCTCGACGAAGACGGTGTCGAGCTCGGCGTCGCCGGCGACCCCGAGGCTGGCCACGACCTCCTGACAGAAGCCGTGGGTGGTCGTGATGGTGGCGGCGTCGAAGTCGGCGAGTGCGGCCGCGATGTTGTCGCGACGGGCGGCGACCTCCGCGGCGCTGCCTTCGCGCAGCAGGGCGGCGACGGCGTCGTCGGGCGGCGGCGCGAGCGTCCCCGCGAGGATCTGCTCCAGGCTGACGAAGCGCTCGCGGACCCGGTCGCGCAGCTCGCCCGTCGCCATGCGGGTGAACGTCACGAGCAGGAGGTCGTCGAGCCTTGTCCCCTCCGCGACGTAGCGCGCGGCGAGGGCGGCGATCGTGTACGTCTTCCCGGTGCCGGCGCTGGCCTCGAGCACGGTCACCCCGGTCGGCAGCGGGCCGCAGGCGTCGAAGGGTCGGACCTCGGCCGCCGTGCTCACCGGTCCTCCAGGTGCTCGTGGGCGAGCAGGCGGTCCCAGAGCCGGTGGGCCAGCGCGGCGAAGCGAGCGTCCGCGAGGACGGCGTCGAAGCTCGGCTCGCCACCGAGGACGAGGACGTGCTCGGGGTCGCGGCTCTCGCCGTCGAAGCGGCCGGACTCCCACTTGTCGGCTCCGGCCTTGCGCGGCCTGCCGTCGTTGGCGACGGCCTCGACGTAGGCCGCGGTGGTGTCGCTGTAGATCGGCAGCGGCTCGCGCAGGCCCTCGTCGTAGAGGGCGATGAGCTCCTCGAGCGCCTCGTGCGCGGTGGTCCGGTCGAGCGGGGCGAGCCGGGCCAGCGTGACGCGGCGGCCCTTCTTGCGGCCGCGGCCCACGGTCGCGACGGTGAAGCCGCGCTCGGGGTAGGCGGCGCTGAGGACGAGCAGGCGCACCCAGGCGGCGAGGCGCTGGCGCGGGTTCACGCGCGAGTAGGCGATCACGCGCTGGTGGTCGCCGCCGATGCCGGGAACGGTGCCGCTGACCATGCGGCCGTCGGCGAGCGGAACGCGGACGTCGACGGAGCCGAGGTCGCTCGCGGGTCCGAGCAGCGCCTCGGCAGCGCCGACGATGTCTTCGACCTCGGGCAGGACCGACTCGATCACCGGCAGCCCGAGGACGCCGGGCGGCAGGGTGCCGCGGGCCTTCTCGGCCAGGGCCGCGGTGCGCGCGTCGACGCCGCTCAGGCGCGCACGCAGGAGCCGGTCCCCCACGCCCCACTGCTCGAGGTGGTCGAGCTCGACCGGGAGGCCGTCCTCGATCTCGTCGGAGTAGTCGGCGACGCTGACGCCGAGGCGCTGGCGCAGGAACGCGCGGACGGGGCGCTCGACGAAGCGGATGAGGTCGTCGAGCTCGATCACCGTGGCTGCCGCCGGGGGAAGCGGCGCGTCCAGGAACGGGCCGGGCGCGTGGCGCTCGCCGGCGAGGGCCTCGGCGCCCTGGAGGGCGACGTCGTCGAAGCTCCAGCTGGTGGCGCCCGCGAGCGCGGCGGGGGTGAAGTTGCGGGGGTCGAACGGCTGCAGCGGATGGCGGACGAGGATGCGGTCGCGGGCGCGCCCCTCCGCCACCTGCACCGTGCGGTCGACGGCGTCGAGGAGCTCGCCCACCGGGACCGCGGCGGGGCGCGGCGCGTTCGTGCGCTCGTCGTTGCCCGTGAAGGTCACGATCATCCGGTCGCGGGCGGCGAGCAACGCGTCGAGCAGGAGCTGGCGGTCCTCGGTGCGCGGGTTGCGCTCGCCCACGTGGGGGTCGGCGAGCATGAGGTCGTCGCCGTCGCGCGGGGCGCGGCGGGGGAAGCTCTCGTCGTCGAGCCCGAGCAGGCAGACGACGCGGTGCGGCACCGAGCGCATCGGCACGAGCGTGCAGATGGTCAGGTGGCCGGTGCGGAAGTTGGCCCGGGTCGGGCGGCCCTGCAGGCGCTCGGCCAAGAGGGCCCGGACCTCGGTGAGCGTCAGCGCGACGCCGTCGTCGGCGCCGATCCGCGCGTCGTCGGCGACGTCGCCGAGGATGCGCTGCAGCTCCGTGCGCTGCCAGTCGTTGCCCGGGGCGGGGTCGGTGAGGGCGTCCGCGGCGTCGGCCAGGGCGGTCGCCCAGGCATCGACCGGCTTGGGGTCGGTGAGCGCATCGACGGCGCGGTGGAGGCGGTCGACGAACTCGGCAAACCGGCCCGCGAGGTCGATGGCGCCGCTCTCGACGTCGTCGAGCGGCAGGACCTCGGCGAACTGGCGGCTGCCGTCCTCGGTCATGGTCACGCCGACGAGCAGGCGGTCGATGCCCGTGCGCCAGGTGCCCGCGGCGAAGGCCTCGAGCTTGAACGGCGTGCGGTGCGCGTCGTCCAGTCCCCAGCGGATGCCGCCGGCGCCCACCCACTCGACGAGGCGGGCGAGGTCGTCGTCGTCGAGCCGGAAGCGCCGGCGGACGGGCTCGCGGTCGGCCAGGTCGAGGACCTCCGAGGCGGTCAGGCGACCGGGCGCGAGGTCGAGGACCTGGGCGACGACGCCGAGAATCGGGTTGGTCTTGCGCAGGGAGCGGTCGGCAAGCTTGACGCGGAGGTCGGGCTGGCGGCTCTGCGGCGCGTCCTCCTCCTCGGCCGCGACGGCGTCGCCCGAGCCGAACGTCGCCTGGATGAGCGGCGCGAAGACCTCGATGTCGGGGCACATGACGATGACGTCGCGGGGCTCGAGGGTCGGGTCCTCCTCGAACAGGTGCAGCACGGCGTCGCGCAGGACCTCGACCTGGCGGGCGCGGCCGTGGCAGGCGTGCACCTCGATGGAGCGGTCGTCCTCGGCGAGCAGCGGCCGCTCGTCGCGAGCGCGCGGACCTCGGTCCGCCCGGACGTCGGCCTGGATCCGCTCCAGCAGCGAGGCCTCCCCGGCCGCGATGGGATGGTGGTGGTCGACGTGCTCACGGGCACCGAGCACCACCTGCAGCTCGCGCGCGTCCCGCCCCCACGAGGCCAGCAGCCGATTCTGCGGGAGGTCGGCGGTGGGGTCGTCGGCCCGGCGCGCGACCGCCCCGGCCGCCTCGAGCACGGGCGCCGCCATGTCCCACAGCGCCGCCGACGGGTGCAGGAGGAAGAGGTGGACGTCGCGGGCGGCGGCGAGGCCGCCCAGCGCAGCGAGGTGCGATGCCGGCAGGCGCGTGAGGCCGAACAGCGAGAGCCGTGGAGGAGCGTCGACCAGGTCCGGCGCGTCACGGAGGCGCGCGACAGCGGTCTCCAGACGCTCGGCGGGGCTGGGCTGCCCGACCTTCGCCCGGAGCCGCCGCCACAGCTCGGCCTGCCAATGCTCTTCCTCCCCCGCGGCCCACCCGCGCACCATCTCCGGCCGGTGCAGGCCGTAGGCGTCGTAGAGGGCCGCGAGGTGACGCACGGTGCTGAAGCGCCGGCCCCTGCCCCCGCCGAGATGGGCGGCGAGCGCGTCCAGCCACGGCTCCGCCAGTGCCTCGTCGACGACCTCGAGCAGCGGCCAGACCAGCCGGTCCGACAACCAGCGGTCGCGCTCGGGGTCGATGCCCGAGGCGGCGGCCACGGCCTCGCTGACGAGCCGGCTCGGGGAGGGGAAGTCGACGTTGGCGCAGACCCCGTCGCGCCGCCCCTGGGTGGTGCCCAGCCCGGTGGACAACGTCTGCGCCAGCCACCGCTCCATGCCCCGCGTGGGGACGGCGATCAGCTCGGGGGCGAACGGATCGTCGAGTGGGGTCGCGAGCAGGTCGCGGAGGGCGGCGACGAGGGCGTCGGCGCGTGCGGCACGGTGGACGTGGAGCATCGGGGATCACCTTATGCGTCGTCCGGGCCGTGGACGACCTGACGCCGGCTCAGTCGTGGTCGTGTCCGGCCGGGCGCCCCGCGTACGCGCGCGCAAGCGCGTCGAGCTCGGCGGGGTCGACCGCGTCCGCGGTCTCCAGCACGTCCTCGAGCGCGGCCGCCCACGACGCCCAGTAGCTGCGGCGCTCGTCCTCGGCGACGCGGGCGATCAGGCGCTGGCGGAAGGCCTCCCAGTCGCAGCGCTGCGTGCGACACAGCGCGACGGTCAGGCCGAACGCGCGCCGCTCCCACGGCGCGGCGAAGACGATCTCGCCGTTGTCGCGCGGCGGGGACACGTTCGCCGCGAGGTCGTCGGCGATCGCGTCAGGCATCGGGCGCGAGGGCCCGGGCCACGCCGATCATCGCGTCCCGCGTGACCAGGCGCTCGAGCTCCTCGAGGCCGAGCCCCTCCGTGCCCGCCGGCCGCTCGGGCACGACCATGTAGCGCGCCTCGGCCGAGCTGTCCCACACGCGCACGCGCACGTCGTCGGCCAGCTCCAGCCCCATCTCGGCCAGCACGGCGCGCGGTTGGGCGACCATGCGCGAGCGGTACTCGGGCGACTTGTACCAGCGCGGCGGCAGGCCGAGCACCGGCCACGGGTAGCACGAGCACAGCGTGCACACGACGACGTTGTGGACCGCGGGCGTGTTCTCCACCGCGATCAGGAGGTGGCCCTCCGCGCCGCCGTAGCCCATCTCGGCGATGGCGGCCGTGCCGTCGGCGAGCAGGCGGTCGTGGAACGCGGGCTCGGCCCACGCCCGCGCCACCACCTTCGCGCCGTTCAGCGGGCCCACGTTCGTCTCGTAGTGCGCGATGACGTCGTCGACCAGCGCCGGGTCGACCAGCCCCTTCTCGACCAGCAGCGCCTCAAGGGCCTCGACGCGGACGGCGGGATCGTCGGTCACGCCGGCACCAGGTAGCTCTCGTAGAGGTCGATGCGCACCTCGGTCCCCGGCTCGGCCTCGTCGCCGAACAGGTCGCGCCCGGCGAAGGCCACCGTGTAGAGGTGCTGCGGCGGCTCGTGCCGGCCGACGGCCAGCGCGTCGGGGAACAGCGTCGCGCCCAGCCGCGCGGTCACGACCCCAGGCCTGCCGGTGACGTAGGCGGGCTGGCGCGTGTGCCCCGCCGCGCGCGGCGCGCGCACGACGATCCGGTCGCCAACGGCGAACCGCGGCTGGTGGCGCGTCACGCGCACGGTGCCGAACCGCTTCGGGAGCAGCTTCGCGGCCACGGCGGGCGGATAGCGCGAGCGCAGGCTCCTGCGCAGGAGCTCCCCGCGGACCGCGATGTCCCGCGGCACCGGCGCGGGCGAAGCGGCCCCGTCACCGCGTTGCACGCGCGCGTCGAGCTCGCCGGGCGCGAGGTGGCCCTGGTCGGCGAGGACGTTCTCGACCCCGCCGAGCCAGCGGCGGTAGTAGCCGGCCAGGTAGACCTCGCGCGGGAGGCGGCGCATCGCGTCGCGCATGGCCTCGAAGTTCGGGCTCAGCCCGGTCGCGCCGGCGACATTCATGAGGCCGAACGTCCGCGCCTCCCAGCGCGCTCCGAACACCGGCTCGTCGTCCTCGCGCACGACCGGCCCGAAGAACTCCGCGCGGCCGCCCATGTCGTCCAGCTCGCCCAAGAGCGGTCGATCATGCCACAGGGGCTGCAGGCGGCTCGCCCCAGAGGGGTGCTACGTGGCGGCGGTCGCGGTCATCCTGCTCGCCCGCTGACACCCCGCGCGCTCGGGCGCAGCGCTAGCGCTTGGCGCGCTTGCGCGCGGCGCCGCCGGTGTTGGCGGCCGAGCGACCCGCGTCCTTGGCAGCGCCGCCGGCCTCGCGCGCGGCCTTGCCGGCCGTGGTCGCGGCGGACTTCAGGCCCGAGGTCGCCTTCTTGGCCGCGGACTCCGAGCCGGCCTTGGCGCGGTTGCGCTGGCGTGTGGCGGCCGCCTTCTTCGCGGCGGCGGAGCGGTCTGCCTTGGTGCGCGTAGCCATGTGGGACTCCTCTCTTCGTGTTGAACCGTCTTCTGGACCTGTTCCCGGCTGGGCGACGGTCAACCGGGCAATCTCGTCAGGACCGGGGACGGCGGCGCAGCTCCGAGAGGATGAGGCCGTAAAGCAGGTGGTCGACGGCCAGCGCGGCGCGCTCGACCAGGCGGATCTGCTTGGCCTGGCGCAGGCCCAGCAGCGGCGCGAGGCCGAACTCGAAGCCCAGCCACACCAGCACGCCGTAGACCGGGCCGGCCCAGGGCTGGCGGCGCAGCCGGTCGGGCAGCAGCCCGAACGCCGCGCCGCCACCGGCGCCGTAGCTCCAGTGCGCGAGCTCGACGGCGGCCGCGCGCCGGCCTCGGGGGACGCGGCGGATGAGCCCCCGCGCCCGCTGGCGGATGATCGCGCGGGGCGGGGTCTCGTCGACCAGGCCGACGTCGACGGTGAACGTGCGCATGCCGCTCATCGCCATGGCGGCGACCGCGCCGCGCAGGGCGGCGTGGCCGACTTCGGCGGGGCGCGAGAGGCCCTCTCCGGGGGTGGTGGTCGCGGGGTCCATACGGTCGCGCTACCCCGGCGTGCGCTGCTTCTCGCGTGCTACGTGGCGCTACATCTGGGCCGCGGCGGCCTCGATGGCCTTGCGGATGCGCGGGTAGGTACCGCAGCGGCAGACGTTGCGCAGCCCGTCGAGGTCCGCGTCGGAGACCGAGCGACCTGCGGCCTTGGCCTCCTTGACCAGCGCCACGGCGGCCATGATCTGTCCCGGCTGGCAGTAGCCGCACTGGGCGACGTCGACGTCGAGCCAGGCCTCCTGCATCGGGTGCAGGTCCTTGCCCACGGTGGCCGGCAGGCCCTCGATGGTGGTGATCTCGTCCGTGCTCTGGATGTCCGAGACCGGCACCGCGCAGGGGTTGAACGCCTTGCCGTTGATGTGGCACGTGCACGCCTTGCACACCTCGAGCCCGCAGCCGTACTTGGGGCCGGTGACCCCGAGCAGGTCGCGCAGCACCCAGAGCAGGCGGACGTCGTCGGGGCAGTCCACGCTGACCGGCTTGCCGTTGAGGACGAAGCTGTGCGTCGACATCAGTGCACCTCGCTGAGACCGTCGGTGGGCGACTGCGGGATCGGCGGCACGGTGGGCAGCGGGTCGAACCCGAGCGGCGCGCCGTGGTTGATGGGGAAGCTCGTGGGGACGTTGCCGGTGGCGCGCGCATACGCGTTGGCGACGGCGGCCATGGCCGCGGCGACGCCGAGCTCGCCGGCGCCGCCGGGGTCGGTCCCCGTCGCTGGCAGGACGATCACCTGCACGTCGAGCGGGACGTTCCACTGGCGCGTGTAGTACGCGTTGTCCCAGCTGCCCTCCAGGAAGTGGCCGTCCTGCAGGTGCAGGCTGTAGCTCAGCGCCTGGGCGATCGCGTCCTGGATCCCACCCATCATCTGGGCCTGCAGGCCGAGCGGGTTGATGGGCAGGCCGACGTCGACCGCGAACACCACTTTGGTCACGCGAGGGCCGGTGTAGCCGTCCTTGACCGTCCGGTTGACCGTCGCCGCCCTGCAGTCGATCTCCGCGACGCACGCCGCGAAGGCCTTGTACTCGTGGTGGACGCCGATGCCCTGTGCGGCCCCGGCCGGCATCGATCGGCCCCAGCTCGCCGCCTTGGCGACCGCGTCGAGGACGCCCTTCATGCGGTCGTCGCGGGCGAACGCGCGGCGGAACTGCAGCGGGTCCTGGCCCATCTTCTTGGCCACCTGGTCGACCATGACCTCCTTGGCCGTGGTCACCTCGGGGCTGTAGATGTTGCGCACGCTCGAGGTGTTGAACGTGACGTCGTCGTTGTAGACCTCGTTGAGGAGCTGCGTGACCGCGCCGAAGTTGTAGGGCACGTTGGCGGTCAGCGTGAAGATCGACTGCGAGTAGGCGAGGAAGTTGCCGTCGGGGAGGTTCGAGACCTGCGCCGAGAGCAGCTCGCCCAGCCCGTGGCCGAAGTCGGTGGCCACGCTGGTGTGGCGCTGGTCGAAGGCCAGGACGTTGTTCGCCAGGTAGCTGATGCGCACGCGTGAGGTGCACATCGGGTGCACGCGGCCCTGGCGGAAGTTGTCGGTGCGGTGCCACATGAGCCGGACCGGCTTGCCCATCGCCTTGGAGATCGCGGCGGCCTCGAACGCGGCGTCGGCGAACAGGTGGCGGCCGAACGACCCGCCGCCCTCGGTCACGTGCACGGTCACGTTGCCGACGGAAAGCCCGAGCAGCGAGGCGAGCTGCTCCTGGGCCCAGACCGGTGACTTCAGGCAGGACCAGATCTCGGCCTTGTCGGGGCGGACGTCCGCGACCGCGCAGTTGGTCTCCAGCGGGTCGCCGGGCCGGAAGTAGAAGGTGAAGCGCTGGTCGAGTGCCTGCCCCAGGGCCGGCGTCATCGGCAGCTCGGCCTGCTGCAGGTCGCCGAGCACCGACGCATCGGACTTGCCGGCCGCCGGGCCCGGCGCCCAGTTGACCGACAGCGCGCGCACGGCGTCGATGCACTGGCCGAAGGTCTGGGCGCGCACAGCCACGCCGCCGGCCACGAGCTTGCTGTGCGGGATGACGGCGACGTCGGTGACCCCGGGCATCGCCTTGACCTGGTCGAGGTTGGCGACGCCCTGCACGGTGCCGTTGATCGTCGGCGGCCGGCAGACCATGGTCGGCAGCGCGTTCGGGACGTCGAGATCGAGCGCGAACTGCTTCTGCCCGGTCACGGCGGCCACGGCGTCGATGCGCCGCTGCGGCGTGCCCACGAGCGAGAACTGCGAGGGCGACTTCAGGCGCGCGACGACCGCCTTGCTGCGCCGGGCCGCGGCCTTCTTCGTGAGCGAGCCGTAGTTGGTCGCGCGCCCGTCGGGGGCGCGGATGATGCCGTGCTTGATCTTCAGCCCCTGTGCCGGCGTGGCGAGCGCCTTGGCCGCGGCCGCGGTCAGCTGGCCCTTGGCGATGGCCGCCGCGACGCGGACCTGGTTGTAGAGCGAGTGCACCGAGTTCGACCCGCCGGTGAGCTGGTTGAACAGCAGCTCGGGGCGCGCGTCGGCCAGCGTCATGTGGACCTGGTCCAGCGCGAGGTCCATCTCCTCGGCGATGACCATCGCGATCGCCGTGGTGATCCCCTGCCCCACCTCGGCCCGTGGCAGCGCGAAGGACGCGGTGCCGTCCGGGTTGACCGCGACCGTGATCAGCCCCGCCGTCGGCAGCGCGGCGCCGGTCAGCACGTCCGTCAGGTCGAAGCCGTCGACGACCTGGACGGTCGGGATCGCCGCATCCGCCCGCGCGGGCGCGCGCAGGTCGGCGGCCGCCACCACCATCGGCGCCGCGATCAGATAGCCAAGGAAGCGACGTCGCGAGACATCACTCGGCACGCACCATCACCCCTGCCGTCACTCGAAACCCCCGCCTCGAATCGGCCTTGCTCGGTCTTATATCAGGGCGTCGTGCGCCACGATCCGGTCATGCAGATCACGCGTAACACGCTCGAGACCGATCCCGGTCCGGCTGACTGGTTCACCGGCGCGGTGTACATCGACCCCGTCGCAGCGCCGGCGCCACCGTCGCGCGTCGCCGCGGCCCACGTGCACTTCACGCCCGGCGCGCGCACCGCCTGGCACACCCACCCGCTGGGCCAGACCATCTGGGTGACGCAGGGCGTCGGGCGCTGCCAGCGCCGCGGCGGCCCGGTCCAGGTCATCCGCCCCGGCGACCGCGTCTACTTCGAGCCCGGCGAGCACCACTGGCACGGCGCCGGCCCCGACCGGTTCATGGCCCATGTGGCGATGCAGGAGGTCGACGAGTCCGGCAACGCGGTGACCTGGGGCGACCACGTGACCGACGAGGACTACGCGGCCGAGCCCGCGTGATCCCTTACAGGTGGTGACGCGCCCAGAGCCGAGCGCCCAGCACGGTCAGGTTGAGCGCGAGCACCACCCCGACGATCGCGGCCACAGGCACCCACGGGCGTCCGTCGGCCGCGTAGCCCGCGGCGAGGATCAGTCCGAGCGTGACGCCCGGGACGCTGATCGCCGCGAGCACCTTGGCGAACAGGTCGAGCACCGGCGTCGAGGTCACCGCCTCGTGGTGCTCCGGGAGTCCGAGCATCATTCCTGGTATTCCCGCCGCCGGCGCGGCCGAAAAGCGGTCAGCACGATGATGGCCGTGTGCTCGGCCAGCGGGCCATAGCGGCCGACGGCGGCCGCCAGCGCGAAGGCGCCGGCCACGACGAAGGGGCGGGCGATCAGGGCGTTCGTGACGCCGTCGAGCGGATCGGCTCCGATCAGGCCGCTGCGCTCGAGCAGCCACGCGCCCGCGAGCACGACCCCGGCGAGCGCCAGCCCGACGCGCAGCACGCCGTAGGCGCCGGTGCGGCTGAGCAGGTACAGCGAGGGCATGAGCAGTGCGACGACGAGCAGCTGGGTCAGCTCGATGCCGAGGTTGAACCCGAAGAGCGAGGAGACGAGCGCGCCGCCGCTGAGCCCGAGCGTGCCCAGCAGCGTCGCAAATGCGAGCCCGTGCACCAGCCCGAAACCGAACCCGATCAGCGCCTCGCCGCCGGGGATGAGCGGCCGCAGGGCGTGGATCGCGGAGACGAGGATCGAGAGCGCGATCAGGCACTCGACCAGCTGAGCGGGCACGTGGACGACGCCAAGGCTCGCGAGCGCGAGCGTCAGCGAATGGCCGAGCGCGAACGCCGAGACGACGTGCACGACGCGCAGCGCGCTGCGCCGTGGGTCGTCGCTGCGCCGCCACCGCCCGCGCCGCGCGACCAGCGGCGCGGGGACGAGCAGCATGAGCAGGAACAGGAGGTGGTCGGCCCCGGTGCCGATGTGCTGCACGCCCAGGCGGACGGCGCTCAGGAAGCCCTGCAGCCACGAGCCGCCCCCGGCGTGGACGCCCAAGGCCTTCGTGTCCCAGTCAAAGACGCCGAGCAGCTTCCCGCCCATGGTCGCGATCGCCTTGTGGGTGACGAGCCGGTCGATGATGACGTCGTAGCGCAGCGTGAAGTCGGTGACCTTGCCGTCGGCGGGCGTGAGCACGAGCGGCAGCACCAGGTCGCGCACGCCGTCGACGGTCGCGGCGTGCGCACCGCCCACCGCGATCCGCCAGCGGCGCCCGTCGGCGCCCGCGGCACCGATGCGGGCGCGCACGTAACGCTGCACCGCCGCCGGCGTCGGGGCGCCGTGCAGCACCACCGCGAGCCGGTCGACCGGCAGCCGGATCTGGCCGGCGACCCTGCCCGACTGGACGCCGAGCAGGACCTCCGAGGTGTGCATCGGGTGGGCGGAGGCCGGCGCGGCCCCCGCCCCGGCGAGCGTCGCCGCGCACAGCAGCGCCGCGGTCAAGCGCAGCCGCATCGGGCTAGGCGCCGTAGTCGGTGCTGCGATCGCGCCAGATCGAGTGGTAGTGCACCTGGTTGTGGAACACCACGCCGGGCTGGCTGACGATCTCGATCCACACGCGCGGGCCCTGAATGCGGAAGTACGCGCCCTGCACCGTGGGGTCGAGCGACCCCGACCAGGCGATCCGGGTCTGCGCGTACTGGCGCTTGTGCGTCGCCACGAGCCGGCTCGCCGCGGGCAGGTTGACGTTGTCGACCCAGGCCTCGATGGCCTTGGTGACGAGCGCCTGCTGTCCGGCCGACAGCTCGGAGACGAGCTGGCCCTGCGCCGCCGGGAACTTGCCGTCCTGGCCCGGGCCCAGCAGCACGTCGTCGAAGGACTGGCTGAGCTGCGCCGCGGAGCGCTGGGAGTCGTCCAGCGAGTCGAACAGCGCCACCATCGCGCCGGACTGCTGCGCCATCGGCGCATACGATCTCGACGCGACAACAAAGCTCGTCGGCTCGACGCCGACGAAGTACGGCGTGCCGCTGATCTTCGCCCCCTCGAAGGTGATGTGGATGGCCAGGTGGTGACCGCCGAACGCGAGCTCCCACTTCCGCGTCGTCGAAGGGCTGCCGAACAGCGCGACGTAGTAGAGGTTCTGGCCGTAGGACGCCCCGCCGCCGTTCTCGTTCAGATACTGGTCGGCCACGCGGATGGCCTCCTCCTGCGTGTAGCCCTGTGCGCTGAGGGCGAGCCGCAGCAGCTTGCGCAGGGCGGCGACCTGGCTCGAGCTCAGGTCGGTGATCGACACGCCCGCCCGCTTCACGAACGTCGTGGGCAGGTTCGACCAGCCGGTCTTCTTGGCCGAGCTGCTGAACGGGTAGACGACCTTGCCCCGCTGCCCGCTCGTCAGCGTCTTCAAGAACGCGTCGGCCGCGGCCGTCGCCTTCGCGGTCTCGGAGTTGGCCGCGGCGGCGCTCGCCACCGCGGGACCGGCGTCGGAGGTGCCCGGCGCGCTGGACGCGGCCGGCACCACCTCGACCACCACCGCAGTGGCGACCACCGCAGTCAGGAACAGGGGGATGAGGAGTCGGTTGAGCATGGCGGCCACCCTTGGCGGCGCGGCTAAGAGCGGTGTGAGAGCCGCGCAGGAAGGCTCTTACAGCCGCCCGACGGGCCGGCGGGCGCCCGCGTACTGCTGCACGAGCTCGGTGAGCTTCTCGTCGGGGTCGCGCACGCCCTCGCGCTCGAGGCGGAACGCGCGCGCGGGGCTGACGTGCTCGACCTCGGTCGCCAGCAGGATCGCCCCGAAGGCGATGATCGCGGTCGCGCAGGCGTCGAGCACCAAGGCCACGACGAGCGCCCACGCGCTGCCGGTCGCCAGGCCGACGATGGCGCCGATGACGAGGCCGGCCAGGAAGATCACGACGAGCAGCAGGCGGTTGGCGGCCAGGAAGGCGGTGGCGTTCGGATGAGTCGCCGGAAGCGGCACGTCCACCGGCACCTCCACGCGGTCGGCGCCGAGGATCTCACGCAGCTCCTCGGTCAGCAGGCGGTTGGCCTCGGGACTGAGCTCGGGGTCCTCGGACCTGACGTCACGCTCGACGAATCGCGGCATTTGGCGCCTCGCCACCCAGCTTGGCCCAGCCGTGTGTTGCCGCGACTAAGCGCGGACAAAGCGCCTGCAAAGAGGCCATGAATTCACGTCGGCGTCCGGGCACCGGCGCTGAGGCCGGCGCCCGGACGCGAGCGCAGATCTAGGCCGCGCTGGCCGTGTCGCCCGCCGTGGCGAGGCTGGCGTTCTCGGGCACGAACTTGCTCGCGATGAACGTTGCGCCAGCCGGGTCGGCCAGCACGGTCATCCGCACCCACGGCGCATCGAACGGCGGCACGATCACGCTGCCGCCGAGCTCGGTCGCCCTCGCCGCGGCCGCATCGGCGTCGTCGACGCCGAAGGTCACGCTCCAGTGGGCCGGGACGTCGGGCTGGTCGGCCGGGATGGGCACGATGGCCGCGACGACGTCGATGAACCCCGCGGGCGCGCCGCCCTCGGCCATCTGCTCGCGCAGGTCGGGGTTGGACTCCGCCAGGTGGTCGCCGTAGCCGGGCAGCGTCCACATCTGGACCCCGCCGGGGAGGTCGAGCACGTTCCACCCGAACACGGCGCCGTAGAACGCCTTGGCGCGCCCGGCGTCGCGGGTGTTGAGGCTGTTGAAGTTCAGCGCCCCGTGCTCGTTGACCACGCGCGCGCCCTTGTGCTGGTTGGCCTGCCAGACGCTGAGGGCGGCGCCCTCCGGGTCGGCGAACACGGCCAGCCGGCCCGAGTCCATGACGTCCATCGGCTCCATCAGCGTCTTGCCGCCGGCCTCGGCGACCTTGGCCGCGGTGTCGTCCGCGCTGTCGACCCAGATGTACGTGTTCCACATCGCCATCGGCGGCGCGCCCTCGGGGATCGACCCGATCGCACCGGCGTCGAGGCCGCGGATCCGCCCGATGAAGTACTGGCCCGGCGACCCAGGCGGCATCACGTCCTCGACCTCCCAGCCGAACAGGTCGCTGTAGAAGGCCGCCCCGCGCTCGGGATCGGGCTGGCTGGTGTCGACCCAGCAGGGGACGCCGGGGATGTATCCGTCTCGCTCGGGCACTGCTGCTCCCTTCGGTCGTTGGGCTCCAGACCACCGTACGTCCTATTCAGGCCAAGATCTGTCCTCAATATCCGCGACCATGCGACTTGGCATGACGACGACCTCCGGGCGCCTCCTGCAGCTCCTCTCGCTGCTCCAGGCGCGACGCGACTGGACCGGCGCCGAGCTGGCCGAGCGGCTGGGCGTCGCGGGCCGGACCATCCGCCGCGACGTCGACCGGCTGCGCGAGCTCGGCTACCCGGTGGACTCCCTCACCGGCCCCGCCGGCGGCTACCGGCTGCGGGCCGGCACCGCAATCCCGCCGCTGCTGGTCGACGACGAGGAGGCCATCGCGATCGCCGTCGGCCTGCGCACCGCCGCGCGCGCGTCGGTGACCGGGATCGAAGAGACCGCCGTGCGCGCGCTGGTCAAGCTCGAACAGGTCCTCCCCCGCCACCTGCGCCGGCGCGTCTCCGCGCTGGGCTCGGCCACGATCAGCCCGCCGCTCGGCGGCCCCACCGTCGACCCCCAGGACCTGACCGTGCTCGCCGCCGCCTGCCGCGACCTCGAGCGCCTGCGCTTCGCCTACCGCCGCCGCGACGGCACCGAGAGCCGGCGCGAGGTCGAGCCCCACGCCGTGGTCAACCTGGGCTGGCGCTGGTACCTCGTGGCCTGGGACCGCGGGCGCGAGGACTGGCGCACGTTCCGCGTCGACCGCTTGACCCGCCCGGCGGCGACCGGCGTGCGCTTCGCGCCGCGCGCGCTGCCGGTCAAGGACCCGGCGGCGTTCGTGCGCGCGAGCATCACCGGCGCCCCCAACCGCTACGAGGCGCGCGTGACCCTGCGCGCGCCCGCGCAGGCGATGGCCGGCCGCGTGCCCGCGCAGTGGGGCACGATCCGGCCGCTGAACGACGAGACGTGCGAGTACCGCACCGGCGACGACGACCTGCGCTGGCTGGCGCTGCGCGTGGCCATGCTCGGGGTCGACTTCGAGGTCCACGAGCCCCCCGAGCTGATCGAGCACCTGCAGGCGCTGGCGGACCGGCTCGAGCGCGCGATCCGCCCCTGATCTCCGGGTGGGCGCGCGGGGCGCGGTGACATCGCGCTCGGGACCTAGCCACAGCTTTTCCCGCTACGCCGCCGCCTCTGAGATGCTCCGCCCATGACCGTCCTCGCCGCTGACAGCGTCACCTTCGTGGTAGGTGGCCTGCTTTACCTGATCCTCCTCGTCACCCTCGGGGTCTTCTCCATCCGCAAGGGCCACTGGGTCATGTTCATCATCGGGATCTTCATCCCGCTGTTCTGGCTCATCGGCGCCCTGCTACCGCCGACGGCCAACGCGCGCGCCTCCGGGCGTTAGCCCTCCAGGCGCTGCTTCTCGGGCTCGGGCGCGCGCTCGGGCTCATCGTCGCCCGTCAGGGCGCCTTTGAAGTTGCGGAGGCCGCGCCCGACGGAGCGGCCGGCGTCGGGCAGTCGCTTGGGGCCCAGCACGATCAGGGCGATGGCCAGCACGAGGACGATCTCGAGCGGTCCGATCTGGGAGAACATGGTCAACAACCTCCTTGGTCGAGAGGGATACGGATGGGACCGGCGCGCGGTCCCATCCGCAGGTGGGGACGTCAGCCGACGATGAAGCCGGTCTTCTTGACCGTGGCGAGAATGGTCGCCATCGACTTGGGCTTGTCGAAGGGCCCGTTCGGCGTGGCCGTCGAGACGTCGCCGCCGATGATGTCGGCGATCAGCGCGGCGTGTCGCGCTTCCACGGTCACGATCGACCCCGCGACCTTGAGTACGGCGGGCGTGACCTTGCCGGCTTGGCCGAGGTAGGCGGCGACGCCGGTGTTCTCGAGCGTCAGCGCCGTCTGCTGGAACTTGGCCTGGTCGGCGGTGGTGCCCTGGAAGTCGAACTTCGGCTCCGCCACGGCGGCCGAGCCCAGCGCCTGCTTCAGGGTCTTGACGTGCGTGGCCTCGTCCGAGGCCACCAGTTTCGCGAAGTCCAGGGTGCGCCCGGACAGCGCGCCCCCCGACACCGCCTGGGCGTAGAACGCTGCCTCGAGGTACTCCAGGGTCAGCGCGTAGTTGAGGATCTTGACGTCCTGCTTCTTGGACGGCGCGGCGTTCGCCGCCGCCGGGGCCAGGGCCCCGAGCAGCGCGCTGCCACCAACCAGCCCTGCGCCGGCCATGCCGGCCTTGCGGAAGAAGGCCAGACGGGTGTTGTCGGCCTCCGTCGGGACATGCGTCGTCGTGTCCTTGCGGACCATGGGTACGCCTCCACGCTTCGTTTACGAGCACGGTCGTTGCGAGCGGGCGGACCACCGGTTCCCTGCGAGGACCGGCGTGGTTCGAGGCTCCCGCTTCGTCCCCCTTCCTGCGGGAACGGCAGCCGACCGGATCAGTGCCGATGCGAAAACATGCGCCCATGGCTACCTCACAGCAGGTCGGCACAGCGGTCGGCGCCCACCTCGTAGGCGGGCTCGACGCACCCGACGCCGAGACCGCGATGCGCACGGCGTGCCGGATCCTCGGTCACCACCTCCATGCCGTCACCGACGGCGAGACCGGCGAGCGCAACCAGTGGATCGGCTGGCAGCTCGGCAAGCTCACGGCGATCGACGGGATCGACATGGCCGGGGCCAAGCACCAGCCCGGCGACAACCCGGAGTACGACAACATGCCGTCGCTCTCGGTCGACCCCGCCGTCACGGAGCTGCCCAGCCGCTCGCTCGGCTACGCCGACGCCGTCGCCGAGAGCTACCCGCTCTACCGCCGGCTGCGCGACGCGGGCGACATCCCCGCCGCGGTCAAGTTCCAGGTCTCGGTCCCGACCCCGTACGCCAGCGTGGCGGCCTGGATCCGCAACGAGGACCAAGAGCGGTTCTTCCCCGTCTACGCGCAGGCCATGGCCGACGAGGCGGCCGCGATCGCCGACATCGTCGACCACGACGACCTCGTCATCCAGCAGGACGTCGCCGTGGAGATCGGCGCGCTGGTCGGCGCCTTCACCGCCGGCGGCCGGCTCAACGACCCCGACTTCATCCGCCAGTCCGTCGCCGACGCCCTGGCCCAGCCGGCCGGCGACTTCGAGCGCGGCATCCATCTCTGCTACGGCGACTACCACCACCGGCACTTCGCGGTGCCCGACGACCTCTCGATCTGCGTCGGCGTGGCCCAGAAGGTCGTCGACCAGGCCGACTTCATCCACATGCCCGCCGATCGCGAGACGGGCACGAACCCCGACTACTACGCGCCCCTGCGCGACCTCGAGCCGCGGCGGCTGGCCCTCGGGGTGGTCGACTACGAGGGCGACTCCGAGCGCACGCGGGCGCTCACCGAGGCGGCCACGGCCGGCACCGGCGGGATGGAGTTCGCGGTCGCGACCGAGTGCGGCATGGCCCGGATCACCGAGCGCGGCCCGGGCGGCCCGTCGCTCGAGCGCCTGCTCGAGCTGCACGCGGAGGTGGCGGCGCCGATCCGCTAGCGGTCAGCTGCCGGTCACGTACGACTCCGGCACGACCGCGACCGGCCGGCCGGCATGGTGCATCACCGCGCTCGCGGTGCTGCCCAGCAGCACGGCCTTGACGCCCGAGCGGCCGTGCGTGCCCATGAGGATCACGCTGGCGTCGTGCTCGTCGGCGAAGCGGACGATGGTCTGCCACACCGTCTCGTGCAGCGGGCCCACGTAGCCGGTGGCGTCGAAGCCGCCGGTGCGGCCGAGCTCCGCGCCCTCCTCGGCGAGCTTCTCGACCGCCGCGTGAATCTGGTCGTCCATGCCGTCGGGGATCTGGACGCCGGGGTTGCCGATGAACGGCACCGATTCGATCGGCTGGAACACGCTGAGCACGAGCATCTTGCGGTCCTTGACCAGGTGCACGCCGGCCAGCGCGATCGAGGCGCGGGCGGCGGCGGAGCCGTCGTAGGCGACGACGATGGGCCCGTCCTCGTTCATTCCGTGCCTCCGTCCCAGTGGCTGACGCGCACGACCTCGCGCTTGTGCACGAAGAAGCGAACGCCGTCGAGGTCCACGGCGTCGACGAGGTCGTCGTCCTGCGCGGTGCGGAGCTCCTCCTCGAAGCGGGCGCCCTGGTCCGGGGTCAGCTCGGGCCAGTCGTCGGGGTCGCGACCGGCGAGCTCGACCAGGGTGTACGGATGCTTGGGCATGGGCACGAGATTAAGGGCTGCCGGCCCGGGCCCGGCGGCTGCGCCTGATCAGGGCGCGGCCGGCACCACGGTCAGCGGCTCGTCGGCCTCGGGGAGATCGGCGGTGTCGAAGCTCGGCTCGTCCAGGCGCTCGACGCGGCCCATGCGGTCGAGGAAGTCGTCGGCGGGCTCCAGGAAGCTGACGCGCCCGGTGCGGTAGTGCATGGGCACGACCCAGCGCGGCGAAAGCTCCTCGACGATGCGCGCGGCCTGCTCGGCGCCGATCGTGAAGCCGCCGCCGACAGGGACGAGGATCATGTCGACCTCGCCGATCGCCTCGCGCTGCTCGGGGCGCAGCGCGGTCTGGCCGAAGTCGCCGAAGTGGGCGACGCGCACGCCGTCGAGGGTGAAGACGAAGATCGTGTTGTGGCCGCGCTCGGTCCCGGCCGACTGGTCGTGCTCGGAGGAGATGCCGACGACGTCGCCGATAGGCGACTCGTGCGTGCCCGCGGCGGCGCGCAGCGTGGCGGGGTCGCCCGCGACCGCCTCGACGCCGTTGTGGTCGAGGTGCTCGTGAGTGACCAGCAGCAGGTCGACGCCCTCGGCCTCGATCGGCGGGTAGTCGAACGTCATGTCGCCGCCGCCGGTCATCGGCGACATGTCGCCGAACGGGTCGATGAAGACCTTCCCGTCGTCGCCCTCGAGGGTGAAGGCCGACTGGCCGTGCCACTCAACGCGCATGCTGTTCCTCCAGTTTGGGGATGTGGCCGGGAGCGGGCCGCGGGGCGGGCTCCTCGGCGTGGTGATAGCGGCCGCCGCGCAGCAGGGACGCCGCCGCGGCGACGAGGCAGGCGATGATCGCGAACGTGAACGCGGTGTGCAGCCCGTCCCGGAACGGCGCCGAGATCAGGTGCGGGAAGAAGCCCGAGCCGCTGAGCACGGCCTGGGTGTGGGCCGGCAGGCCGGCGAGGGCCGAGGCGCCGACCAGGTGCTGGATCGGGTTGTAGCCCAGGAACGCGGCGAACAGGACGGAGATCGGCGGCGTGTCCCCGGCGTGCTGGGCGGCGGCGGCCGAGACCCCGTGGGCCTCGAGGCCGCTGCTCAGGGTCCCCGGCAGGCTCGAGGCCAGGCCGACGATCAACAGCGTGAAGAAGATGCCGATGGACAGGACCTGGGCCGAGTTCTGGAAGGTCTGGTTCATGCCCCCGCCGGCACCGCGGTCGCCGGCCGGCAGGCTGTTCATCACTGCCGCCCGGTTGGGCGAGGCAAACATGCCCATGGAGATGCCGTTGAGCAGCAGAATCGCCGCGAACACCGGGTAGGAGAAGTCGGTCGGCAACAGCATGAGCAGTCCGAAGCTCACGGCGGCGCTGATCATCCCGCCGGTGGCGAACGGCCGCGCGCCGAAGCGGTCCGACAGGTAGCCCGACAGCGGCCCGGCCATCAGCATCCCGACGGTCAGGGGGAGCATGTAGATGCCCGCCCACAGCGGCGTCTCGGTGAAGCTGTAGCCGTGCTCGGGCAGCCAGATCCCCTGCAGCCAGATGATGAGCATGAACATCAGGCCCCCGCGCGCGACCGCGGCCAGGAAGGTCGACAGCGTCCCGAAGGTGAAGGCCCGGATCCTGAACAGGGCCAGCCGGAACATCGGCTCGGCCACCCGGCTCTCGATGATCAGGAAGCCGATCAGCGAGACCGCCGCGCAGCCGAGCAGAACGAGCACGCGCGGGCTCGTCCACCCCGTCGGCGCCCCGCCGTAGGGTCGGATCCCGTAGGTCACCGAGACCATCACGAGGACCAGCCCGACGGCGAAGGTGACGTTCCCCCACCAGTCGATCTTGGCCTTGCGCGGCTTGCTTCGCTCCTCCAGCTTGAGGTAGGCCCAGACGGTGCCGAACAGGCCCACCGGCACCGAGATGAGGAACACCAGGCGCCAGTCGATCGGCGCCAGCAGGCCGCCGAGGACGAGCCCCACGAACAGGCCGCTGACCCCGACGATGTTGTTGATCCCGAGCGCCATGCCGCGCTGGTTGGCCGGGAACGCGTCGGTGATGATCGCGGCCGCGTTGGCCAGCAGGCAGGCGCCGCCGATGCCCTGCACGATGCGCAGCACGACGAGGTAGAGCGCGCCGCCCTGCCCGGTCATCCAGTCCACCGCCAGCAGGAGCGAGGCGACGGTGTAGATGACGAACCCGAGGTTGTAGATCCGCACGCGCCCGTACATGTCGCCGAGCCGGCCGAGGCTGACGATGAGCACGCTGGAGACGACCAGGTAGCCGAGGATCATCCACAGCAGGTAGAAGCTGTTGGACGGCACGAGCGGATCGAGGTGGATGCCGCGAAAGATGTCCGGCATCGCGATCAGCGTGATCGACGCGTCCAGCGTCGCGAGCAGCACTGCGAGGGTGCAATTGGAGAGCGCGATCCACTTGTACCGGTCTTGCATCGGAGCGAATTATACAGGTAGACTGTACATCTTACCTGTTGAATAATCGGGTTCCATGGCGACGAAAACCGACATCACGAGGACCGCGAGCGAGCTACGCGTCGTGCTCGGCCAGCTCATCCGCCGGCTGCGCGCCGAGCACCGGTTCCCGCTCGTGCAGGGCGCGGTGCTCGGCCGCCTCGTGCGCGAGGGCCCGCGCAGCATCGGCGACCTGGCCACGGCCGAGCGGGTACGCCCGCAGTCGATGGCCCAGACCGTGGCCGAGCTCGAAGAAGGCGGGCTGGTGCGCCGCCGGCCCGACCCCGCCGACGGGCGCCGCGCCCTGGTCGAGCCCACCGAGGAGGGCCTGACCGCGCTCGAGGAGGACCGGCGCAACCGCGTCGGCTGGCTCGTCTCGGTCATCGAGCAGCTCCCGCCGGAGGAGCAGGACGTGCTCGCCCGGGCGACCGGGATCCTCAGGTCGCTGGCCGAGAGCTGAGCAGCGCAGGCGCCAGCCGCTCGAGCCAGCCGAGCGCCTCGGCCGCGTCCGGCGCGTAGGCCTGGACGGCGACGTGGTCGGCGCCGGCGTCGTGGTGCGCGCGCACGCGCGCGGCGATCGCCGCCTCGTCGCCCCACGCCACGATGGCGTCGACCAGACGGTCGCTGCCGCCGTCGGCGAAGTCGGCGTCGGCGAAGCCGAGGTCGCGCAGGTTGTTGACGTAGTTGGGCAGCTGAAGGTAGACGGCCATGTGCTGCCGGCCGATCGCGCGCGCCCGCTCCGGGTCCGTGTCCAGCACCACGGCCTGCTCGGGCGCGAGCAGCGGGCCGGGCCCGAGGCGCTCGCGCGCGCGAGAAGTGTGCTCCGGGGGCACGAAGTACGGGTGCGCGCCCGCCGCCTGATCGCGCGCGAGCTCGAGCATGCGCGGGCCCAGCGCGGCGAGCACGAGCGGCGAGGGCCGTGCCGGCGCCGGCACGGCGTACCGGTGCTCGGCGATCGCCTCGACGTAGGCGCGCATGGCCGACAGCGGCTTGTCGTAGACGTGCCCGCGGAACTTGACCGCGGGCGCGTGGCTGACGCCGAGGCCGAGCAGGAAGCGGCCGGCGTGGGCCTCGTTGAGCGTGTCGGCGCCGTTGGCGGCGGCCATCGCGTCGCGGGCCCAGATGTTCGCGATGCCGGTGGCCACGGCGATGCGCTCGGTGGTGCCCAGCAGCAGCGCGGCGTGGGAGAGCGCCTCGCGGTTGGTCGGCGCTTCGCCGAACCACAGCGCGCCGTAGCCCGACGCCTCCAGGCGCCGCGCGGCGGCGTGCTCCTCGGACGCGGACAGCAGCGCGATCGGGCCGAGCCACACCCCGACCGGGCCGATCAACGCGCGGACGGCGTCGGCCTGGGCGGGCTGGTCGGCGCTCATGGCGCGTCAGGCTAAGGCACCGGGCCATATGGTCCCGGCCCATGCCCGCCCCCCGATGCCTGCTGGCGGCCTTGGTCGCGGTCGCGGTCGTCGCGCTCGCGCCCGCGGTCGCGCGGGCGGCCGAGGCCGAGGTCGGCGCCACCGGCACGCCGTTCCGCGGCGCTGACGCGTCCGGCGCCGTGCGCGGCTGGGTCGACGCCCACCTGCACATCACCGCCAACCAGCGCGCCGGCGGCCGCGTGCTCTACGGCGAGCCCTTCGACCCGCGCGGGATCGAGGCCGCGCTGGGCGACGACGCCGCCGAGCACGGCCCGGACGGCAGCGCCGACATCACCGGCAACCTGCTGCGCTCGGGCCTGCCCTTCGGCACGCACGACACCCACGGCTGGCCCACCTTCGCGGGCTGGCCCACGTTCGACACCATGACCCATCAGCAGACCTACTGGGTGTGGCTGGAGCGGGCGTGGATGTCGGGGCTGCGGCTGGTGGTGGCCCAGACGGTCGAGGACGAGCCGTTCTGCCGCATCGAGCCGGTGCGCTCCCACTCCTGCGACGAGCCGGTGGCCATCCGCCTGCAGATCCGCACCCTGCGGGCCATGCAGCGCTACGTCGACCGCCAGAGCGGCGGCCCCGGCAAGGGCTGGTTCCGCATCGTCGAAAGCCCGGCGCAGGCGCGACGCGTCATCGAGCAGGGCAAGCTCGCCGTGATCATCGGCATCGAGTCCTCGGACCCGCTCGGGTGCAGCGAGTCCCTGGGCCGGCCGGCCTGCACGGCGGCCCAGGTCGACCGGCGCCTGGACCAGTTCCGGCGCCTGGGCGTGCGCACGATGTTCATCGCCCACTGGATCAACAACGCGTTCGCCGGCTCCGCGCTCGAGGCTGACGCCAAGGGCGCGTTCATCAACATCTTCAACCGCTTCCAGACCGGCGCCTGGTTCACGACCGCGCCCTGCCCGCAGCCGGGCGAGGGCGAGGAGGTCACGACGCTGACCCAGGGCGAGCTGCAGGTGCTGGCCGGCGACTTCCCGGGCACCCAGGCCATCGCCGACGAGGGCATGCCCGCGTACCCGCCGGGCCGGCAGTGCAACGCCCGCGGCCTGACCGCGCTCGGGCGTCATCTGGTGCGGGCGATGATGGCCCGGCACATGCTCATCGAGGTCGACCACCTCAGCGAGCGGGCGCGCGCAACCGTGCTGCGGATGGCCGAGGCCGCCGACTACCCGCTCGTCTCCAGCCACACCGACACCGGCGGGACGTGGACCACGCGCGATCTGCGGCGCCTGTTCGCCGTCGGCGGCTTTGCCACCGCGCGGCCCGACACGGCGGGCCCACTGGCGCGGCGGATCCTCGAGCTCGCCCGGCTCGCGCCCGGCGGCGTGGGCCTGGGCAGCGACACCGGCGGCTTCGCGGCGCTGCCCGGCCCGCGGGCCGACGCGGCGCAGCGCCCACTCCCCTACCCCTTCCGCGCCTTCCTCGGGAGCGTGCGCTTCACGCGCGAGCGCACCGGCGAGCGCGTGTTCGACCTCAACACCGACGGCGTGGCGCAGTACGGCCTGTTCGCCGACCTCCTGGCCGACGTGCAGCGCACGCCCCGCGGCCCGGCCGCGCTGCGCGTGCTCTTCCGCTCCGCCGAGGCCTACCTGCAGACCTGGCAGCGCGCGTTCGTCAGGCGACCTCGCTGATCTGGATCACCGGGGTCGCGTTCGTGTAGTTGGGGATGTCGCCGAGGATCTCGTCGGCGTGGGGGCCGAAGGAGCCGTTGAACTCGTCGACGGAGTCGAAGGTCAGGTGGGCGATGGCCATGTACGGCGCCGGCGCACCCGCCTCCCCGCCGGCGATCCCCCTGTCGACCTCCCACTTGCGCAGCGGGTCGCCGCAGCGATCGGCGACCAGCGGCATGTGGGTGGCGAGGAAGTACTCGTGGTCGAACGTGTTCCCGTCGGTGTTCGGATAGAGGACCGAGACTCTGATCATGCCCCGGACGGTACCTCAGGGCGCGGGCTCGCGGTCCGTTGTGGTCGCCCGGCTTGTGCACAAGCACACGCGCTTACAATCGAAAGGCGATCAGCTTTCTTAGCTTTCCCCATCCGGTCAACGAGAAGGCCGCCCGCGTGGTCGCCGGCGGCGTGCTCGTGCTCGCGATCGTCACCCTGGCCACGTCCTGGTACTGGCTGCTGGCGGTGATCGCGGCCGGCTTCGTCGCCCGCGTGCTGACCGGCCCGAAGCTCAGCCCCCTGGGCCGGCTGGCGACCGGTGTCGTCGCGCCCCGCCTCGGGCCGCCGAAGTACGTCTCGGGCCCGCCCAAGCGCTTCGCGCAGGGCATCGGCGCCACCGTGACCACGATCGGCGCGGTCGCGGCCCTCGCGTTCGGCGCCGACGGCGTGGCCGACGTCGCGCTGGTCATGATCATCGTCGCCGCCGGGCTGGAGTCGATCTTCGGGTACTGCGTCGGCTGCAAGCTGTTCGGCGTCGGCATGCGCGCCGGCCTCGTGCCGGCCGAGGTGTGCGCCGAGTGCGCGGACATCTGGGCCCGCCCCGGCATGTCCCGCCCGGGCGCCTAGCCGGGCCGCTTGCGCGCCAGGCGGCGGCGGAGGTTGGCGCGCACCTGCGGCCAGTCGTCGGCGATCACGCTGTACCAGGCCGAGTCGCGCAGGCCGCCGGGCACGACCATGTGGCGGCGGAAGACCCCCTCGAACTGCGCCGGCAGCGTGGCCAGCGCCGCGCGCGACCGCTCGTTGCGGGCGTCGGTCTTGAACTCGACCCGGATGCAGCCGAGCCGCTCGAAGGCGTGCTCGAGCAGCAGCAGCTTGGACTCGACGTTGGCGCCGCCGGCCCAGTGCGCCGGGTCGAGCCAGGTCCAACCGATCTCGAGTCCGCGGTGCTCGGGGCGCAGCGCGAGGTAGCGCGTGCTGCCGATGGCCCGGCCGGAGGCGCAGTCGACGGTGGCGTACGGCCCCTCGAGGCCGGCCTCACGCGCCGCGACCGCCTCGGCCACGAGCGCCGCGAGCCCCTCGCGGTCGGGCTGGGGGCACGGCAGCCAGCGCCACACGGCGGGGTCGCGGGAGGCTGCGTAGAGGTCGGAGGCGTGGCGCTGCTCGAGCGGCTCGAGGACGACGACCTCGCCCGCGAGGCGCCGCATGAGCCCGCCCCACATCTACGTGCGGGACGCCGTCAGCTCGGGCTCGGCGGCCGCGCGGCGCAGCCGCTCGGGCGTGATCGGCAGGTCGTGTACGCGCACGCCGGTGGCCGCGCGGATGGCGTTGCCGATCGCCCCCGCAGTCGGGCCCTGGGTGGCCTCGCCGCTGCCCAGGAACGGCGCGCCGGGCCGGTCGAGCAGCACGGTCTCGATCTCGGGCACGTCGGGGAAGCGCAGGATCGGGTACGCGTCCCAGTCCAGGCTGGTGACCCGCCTGCGGTCAAAGCTCACGCGCTCGTGCAGCGTCCAGCTCGCCGACTGCACAAGGCCGCCCTCGAGCTGGTTGACCAGGCCCACGGGATCCACGACCTGGCCGGCGTCGGCCGCGATCACCGCGCGCTCGAGCCGGATTGCGGCGGTGGCGTCGTCGACGCTGATCTCGACCACGACGGCGGCGTAGGCGGCCTTGTTCTTGTACCGCGCGAAGGCCAGGCCCAGGCCGCGCCCGTCCGCCTCGGCGCGCTCGCTCCAGCGCGCCCGCTCCGCGGCCGCCTCCAGCACCGCGCGCGCCCGCTCGTCCTCGAGGTGCGCGAGCCGGAACTCCAGCGGGTCGCGACCCGCCAGCGCCGCGAGCTCGTCCATGGCCGACTCGATCGCGAACACGTTGACGTGCGCGCCGAGGCTGCGCAGGGACGAGGTGCGCAGCGGGCCGTCGTCGACGAAGTGCTTGACGATCCGCGTGCGCGGGATCCGGTAGGCCGGCGTCGCGTTGCGGTGGATGCCGGCCTCGGGCATGAGCATCGGCCGGGCGGGCGTGCGCTCGACGGGTTCGGCCAGCGTCCAGGCGGCCAGCAGCCCCGAGCCCGGCAGCCCCTGCAGGGGCCGGGAGAGGTGCGTCAGCCCGTGCGCGTCCAGGCTCCAGTCCGCCAAGCCGCCGTCCTCGTCCAGGTGCGCTGCGACGCGCACGGCCGCGGGCGCGCCGTAGGGCTCGAAGCCGTGCTCGTCGGCGCGCGTCCACTTCAGCAGCACGGGCCGGCCCGGCACCGCGCGGGCGGCCAGCGCCGCATCCAGCGCGACGTCGTCGGCGCCGTTGTGGCCGTAGCAGCCCGGGCCCACGACGTGGCGGACGCGGATCGCCTCGGGCTCGAGGCCGAGCGCGCGCGCCAGCGCAGCGCGGAGGATGAACGGGCCCTGCGTGTGGCTGGTGATCTCCAGCGCGCCGTCGCTCCACCGCGCCAGCGCTGCCGACGGCCCGATCGAGCCGTGCATGAGGAACGGGCGCGAGAACGTCGCCTCGTAGGCCGTGTGCGCCTCGCGGGCGGGCTCGAGCGGCGCGGTCGGGGCGTCGGCCTCGGGCATGCCGTCGAGCACGCGGAAGCTCTGGGCGGGCTGCTCCAGCAGCCAGCGCGGCAGCGTGGTCTGGTCGGGCAGTTCGGCCTCTTCGCGCCACCGCGCCCCCGCGCTCAGCGCGTCGTGCGCCCGCAGGGCCTGGTCCTCGCGCTCGGCCACCACGGCGAGGAAGTCGCCGTCCCGGACCACGGCCACGACGCCCGCGACCGCCTCGGCCCGCGCCACGTCCACGTCCTCCAGCCGCGCGGCCTGGCCCGGGCCCCGCACCACCCGCGCGTGCAGCATGCCCGGCTCGTGCAGGTCGCCCACGAACCGCGTGGCCCCGGTGACGAGCCCGGCGACGTCGAGCCGCGCGCCGGCGCGGCCGACGACGCGGTAGTCGCTCGGCGCCTTGGGCGTGGCGGCGCCGGTCGCCTCGCCGTGCAGGTGCCCGGCGGGGACGAGCTCCCAGTACGTGACCCGGCCGCCGTCGGGCGCGACCACCGTGCCGTCCTCGACCACGAGGTCCTCGGCGGGTGCGCCCAGCCGGTCGGCGGCCAGCGCGAGCAGCGCCGCGCGCGCCTCGGCCGTGGCTTGGCGCAGCGCGGTCCCGCTGTCGGTCATCGACATGCTCCCGGCCGTCAGCCACTCGTCCAGCCCGTGGGCGGTGTCGCCCGTGCACACGCGTACGCGCGCGAGGGCGACGTCGAGCTCCTCGGCGCCGATGCGCCCGAGGGCCGAGATCAGGCCCTGGCCGAGCTCGACCTTGCCCGTGTAGAGGGTCACGGTCTCGCCCTCGGTCAGGCGCACCCAGGTGTCGAGCCGCGGGTGCGTGGCGAGGTCGGCGGGCAGGCTCACGCGGCGACCTCCGCGGCCGCGCGGCGGGCGGCCGCGAGCACGCGGGGATGGGTGCCGCAACGGCACAGGTGCGGGGCCAGGGCCTCGCGGATGCGCTCGTCGCTGGGGGCCGGCTCCTGCTCGAGCAGCGCAGCCACGCGGACGACCATGGCGGGGATGCAGTAGCCGCACTGGGCCGCCTGCTCCTCCACGAAGGCGCGCTGGACCGGGTGCAGCCGCTCCGGCGTCCCCAGGCCCTCGACCGTGGTGATGGGGCGGCCCTCGAAGTCCGCGGCTGCCGCGACGCACGTGGTTACGACCTCGTCGCCTGCGAGGACCGCGCAGGCCCAACACTGCTCGAGCCCGCAGCCCAGCTTCGCCCCGGTCAGGCCGAGCTCGTTGCGCAGCACGTGCAACAACGGCGTGCCCGGATCGACGTCGAGCTCGTGCCGTTGGCCGTTGACCTCGAGCTTGACCATGCGGGAACGGTACGAAACCCGGAGGAGTACGCCTCTGCGAAAAGGTTGGGACTGGCGTGAGAAGTCCTTCATCCTCGACGTCCGTTGTCCCGAGAGCCCCCAGGAGGTGGCCCCATGATCGCCGCTCGACTGCACCGCTACCACGACCCGCTCACCGTCGAGAGCGTGCCCGAGCCGACGATCACCGGCCCGCACGACGTCATCGTGCGCCTGGGCGGCGCCGGCCTCTGCCGCACCGATCTCCACATCCAGGAGGGCCAGTGGGCGGAGAAGTCCGGCGTGGAGCTCCCCTACACCCTCGGCCACGAGAACGCCGGCTGGGTGCACGAGATCGGTTCCGACGTGGGCAACGTCGAGGTTGGCGACACGGTCATCTTGCACCCGCTCGTGACCTGCGGGCTGTGCCGCGCCTGCCGCGCCGGCGACGATGTGCACTGCGAGAACAACGTCTTCCCCGGCATCTCCGTCGACGGCGGCTTCGCCGACCTGATCAAGACCGGCGCGCGCTCCGTGGTCAAGCTCGACCCGGTGCTCGAGCCCAAGGACATCGCGGCGCTGGCCGACGCCGGCCTGACCGCCATCCACGCGGTCAAGAAGGCCGCCTCCATCCTGCACCCGGGCGCCCGCGCCGTGGTCATCGGCGCCGGCGGGCTCGGGCACATCGGCATCCAGTGCCTCAAGGCGATGACCCCGGCCGAGGTCATCGTGATCGACCCGTCCGAGAAGGCGTGCGCGCTGGCCGGCGAGATCGGCGCCGACACGACGGTGCTGGCTGAGGGCAGCAAGCACGTCGACACGGTCCTGGAGATGACCGACGGCAAGGGCGCCGAGGCGATCATCGACTTCGTCGGCGAGAAGGGCGCGATCGAGGACGGCGTGGCCATGCTGCGCGACGCCGGCAACTACTACGTCATCGGCTACGGCGAGAACATCAACGTGCCGACGATCGACATCATCTCGCGCGAGATCAGCTTCATCGGGAACCTCGTCGGGTCCTACAACGACCTTGCCGACCTGATGACCCTGACGGCCCAGGGCAAGGTGACGCTGCACACGAGCACCTACCCGCTCGACGCCGTCAACGACGCCATGGCCGACCTCGACCAGGGCCGCCTGCAGGGCCGCGGGATCCTCATCGCGGGCTGAGCGACCGGGAGCGAACGAGCGGCCCGCCGCGAGGACGGGCCGCTCGTCGTGCCTTCGGTTGTCGCGGAGATCTCTACTTGGCTGCGGTCTCTCCCACGAAGCCCGGGTTCTTGAGCTTCTTGCCGTGCTTGATCGAGGAACCGTCGACGATCGCGTTCCGCGTCAGCATGAGCTGGTAGAGCACGTCAGCGGCGGCGTCCTTCATCTGGCCGAACACCGTCAGGTTGAGGTTGTTGATGGTGTCGCAGGCCTGGTGATAGCAGGGGTCGAGCGCCTCGCCGACCGTGCCGCCGAACAGCGCCTGCTCCTCGGCGGTCTTGGGCTGCTCGGCGCCGGTGAAGGTGCCTCCGGCGGGGATGCCCGCGTCGGTGAACGCCACGTAGTCCGAGCGCCCGTCGAACGGGATCGGCTCGTGGGCCTGGCCCTGGCTGTCGAACCACGCGCTGAACAGGCCCTCGATGAAGCCCGAGCCGTTCGGGCCCGAGACGTCCGAGCCGAACGTGGAGCCGTCACCGTCATAGATCTGGCGCGCCCAGTTGGGCGACGCCACCATGTCGAAGTCCAGCATCGCGATGATCTGGCTCTTCTCCTGATCGCTCAGCTGCGACACGTAGTACGTGGAGCCGAGCAGGCCCTCCTCCTCGGCGCCGACCCAGATGAACCGCACGTGGTTGCGCGGCTTCTGGCCGTGCTCGCCGAGGTGGCGCGCCAGCTCGAGATCCATCGACGTGCCCGAGCCGTCGTCGTTGATTCCGGGACCTGCGCCCACGGAATCGTTATGCGCGCTGATCACGACGGTCCGGTCCGGGTTGCCGTAGGGCGAGTCCGCGATGACGTTGTAGGTCGTACGCGTCTCGCTGATCGTGTGGGTCACGATGTGGAAGGTGACCGGGCCGTTCTTCAGGGCCTCGAGCGTGTCCACACCCAGCTGGTACGTCGCCCCGATGATCGGGACGGTGAACGGCTCGCCCAGGTTGCCGGCGGTCGGATCCGTCCGACCCGGCTGCCCCTCGTTGAAGATCACGACGCCGATGGCCCCGGCGTCCTCGGCGTTGTGCGCCTTGACGCTGAAGTTGCAGGAGCCACGCTGGATCAGCGCGATGTCGCCGCGCGGGAAGGTGGCGAAGTCCTGCGGGTCACAGCCCGACGTCGTCGTGCCCGGGGGCGTGTCGCCGATGGGCACGTTGAGCGGGCCCACCGCCGTCACATTCCCGGTCACGTCGCCCGAGCCCGAGTACGACATCGTCAGGAAGTCGGTGTTCTCCGTGAACGGCTTCGGAACCGGCGCTGTCTGCTCGAACGACGGCGAAGCGGTCTCCTGGAAGAACGGGAAGTCGAACGGCTGCTTCTTGACCGTCCAGCCCGGCAGCGCGCTCATCGTGTTGTAGATGTAGTCGACCGTCTGGTCGTTCCCCGGCGAGCCCGCCACCCGTGTGCCGTTGTTGGCATCGGCGATGGACTGCAGGGCCTGCTCGTGCTGCACCATCCCCGGAACCGTGACCAGGTCCCGGTACGGCTTGGAGTTGTAGCGGTCGCCTGCCTGCGCACTGGACGGGATCAGCGCAAGCGCCGCTACGACGAGAAGAGCGACTCGTCGCAAGGTACTTCCTCCCAGAACTCTGCCCTCCCTGGCGGTTTCGGGACGACGCGTCCGGCGCCACCCACGAAACCTCCCCGCGCGGCACCCTAGCGCTTTGAGAACGGCTGAGCGGCCCGCCGCGAGGACGGGCCGCTCGTCTTCTTTCCTGCCTTTCAACCGTCGGCGCTAGGCCGGCGCGCCGACGGCGTGGAAGCCGCCGTCCACGTGGACGATCTCCCCCGAGATGCGGCGCGCGCCCTCGGACAGGAGG
>Ga0207708_10000279_pt1 | contig 40127 bp, 36 predicted proteins | sample KBSK5101metaG_FD_184340 | JGI IMG/M metagenome (GOLD analysis project Ga0207708, IMG submission 184340) | Corn, switchgrass and miscanthus rhizosphere microbial communities from Kellogg Biological Station, Michigan, USA - KBS K5-10-1 metaG... | ecosystem: Host-associated > Plants > Roots >... | reverse complement strand
CTGGCCGAAGAGGTCGGCGATCTCACGATCGAACGCGTCGTCCTTCATGAACCACCGGCGCGAATGCAGGACGTCCGACCGCCCCAGCGCATCCACGTCGCCGAACCAGAACTGCAAGATGTTGACGAACCACGATCGCATCGCCGCCTCGTCTCCCGGCGATGATACGCCAAGTTCAGCGCGGCGCGACGGGTGCGGCGGTCGCGGTGGTCGCCGTGTTCGGCGCGCTCGTCCCGTTCGTGGCGTCCGCGATCCAGCCGTCGACCTGCTCGCGCAGCACCGGCAGGCTCACCGCGCCTCCGCTCAGCACCATGTCGTGGAACGCCTTGACGTCGAACTTCGACCCCAGCTTCTTCTCCGCGTCGGCGCGCAAGCGCCGGATCTCGCGTTCGCCGATCTTGTAGGCCAGAGCCTGGCCGGGCCACGCGATGTAACGATCGACCTCGTTGACGATGTTGTCCTTGGCGAGGATCGCATTTTCTTCGAAGAACGTGATCGCCTTCGATCGGCTCCAGCCCATCGCGTGCATGCCGGTATCGACGACAAGCCGGGTGGCGCGCCAGGCGTCGAAGTTCAACCGCCCGAGGCGCTCGCGCGCACCCTTGTATAGGCCCAGCTCGTCGGCCAGGCCTTCCGCGTACAGCCCCCATCCTTCCATGAACGCGGTGACGCCGATGTGCTTCCGGAATTCGGGCAGCCCCGTCAGCTCCTGCGCGATCGCGATCTGGATGTGGTGCCCCGGAACCGATTCGTGGAACGCGAGCGCCTCGACCTCATAGCGCGCACGGGTCTCGGGTTTGTAGGTGTTGACGTAGTACGCGGCCGGGCGCGAGCCGTCCACGGCCGCCGAACGGTAGTACGCGATCGGCGCGTCCTTCTCCTCGAATTCCTCGATCCGCTTGACGACGCAGGGCGTGCGCGGGAGCCGCCCGAGGAAGCGCGGCTCCGCGGCCTGCGCGCGATCCAGCGCCTTGCGCGCCGCGGCCTCGACCTCGCCTCGCGTGCGGAAGAATGCCGACGAATCGCCACGCAGCTTGCGCCGCAGATCGGGCAGCGTGGCGGCCCCGAACGCCTCCTTCCCGATGCGCGCCATCTCGGCGTGGATTCGCGCCAGCTCTTCCAGGCCGATGCGATGGATCTCGGCGGCGGGAATCTCCAGCGAGGTGTGAACCTTGACCAGCTTCGCGTAGCAAGCGTCACCGCCCGGAACGTTCGAGATGCCGGCGTGTGCCTCGTCGCGCGCGCGTGGCAGGATATCGGCCCGCAGCGCGGCCCGGTACCGCTCGAAGGCGGGACGAATCGCCCCGGCGATCGCGGCATCGATCGCGCGCGTGAACGCCAGCTTCTCGGGCGCCGGCCAGTCGGCGTGGGCCGCCGCGGCGGGCGCTCGCAGGGGCCACTTGGCGTCGGGCTTCGCCAGCAGATCGTCCAGCTGGCCGAGGACGCGGCGTATCTCGTCAGCCGTCGCGACCTTCCCGGCAGCCAGGCCGCGCCGGAGGTTCGCGGTCTCCTGATCGATGTACGCGCCCATCTTTTCCCAGCGCGCCACCAGCTTCCACCCGTCGGCGACCGAGCGGACCGGCTGCAGCTCGGGCAAGCGCAGAAACCTCACCTGCGTTCCGTCCCGCGCATCGACCGCCCAGTCGTCCAGCAAACAGCTTCCCATCGCGAGATCGGAGTCGATCTCGCCGAGCAGCAGCGATCGCGTCACGCGATCGCCGGGCGCCAGCGCCGCGGCCGGCACCGCGTCGACGCGGACCCGCAGCGCGGCCAGCGCCGCTATCTCGCGATCACGCCCCGCCGGCGTGTTGTCGCCCAGCCGGTCTTCGAATCGCCGGTCGCCGATGTCCGTGGCTTCCAGCGGGTGCGCCCGCAGGCGCGCGTCCCAATATTCGGTCGCCAGCGCCGCCAGCGCCTGCGGCGGTTCGAGGGGACGCGCCCGGACCACGGGCGTCTGCCCAGCAGGCGCCGTACCCGGCGTCCGGCAGGCCGGCGTCACCGCCAGGCCCACCACCAGCAGCAGCAACGCAGCTTTGTTCAACGTGCGCGCCACTACTGGTTGTCAGAAGAGCGGCTAGCTCTTCTGGTCGCTCTTGGTCGAATCCTTCTTGCCGTCCTTCTTGGCCTGCGTGTCGGACTTCTCCGACTTTTCGTGGCCCTTCATGCCGTCGCACGCATAGGTGGCGGCAGCCGAGAACGAGAACGCCGAGAGCACTGCCGCGAGCACGAGCTTCTTCATGATCAGCCTCCTTGGACGGTTCTTGCTTACCACCGGTACCGGTTCCGCGCCAGGTCGCGGTTCAGTCTTCAGCCGACGCGAGCTGCCGCTCGAGGATCTCGACCAGCATCGCGGCGCCCTCGGGGTTCAGCGGCTTCGACATCGTTCGCTTGTAACGGGCAACGCGCTCCTGCTGCTCGAGGTAATTACAGATGTCGCCGAGCACGCGCCGCGCGTCCTCCACCTCGCCCATCGCGTCCAGGATCGCCGCCCCCTGCAATCGATCGCTCCTGTCGCCGAGGCTCTTGACCAACCGCGCCAGCTCGGCAATCCAGTTCTGGAAATCATTCTCGACGCGCGTGTACGCCGCCGCGTCGCCGACCACGAAACTTTCGATCAAGGCAACGTCTTCCTTCTCCAGCGCGCCGCCGCGTTTCAGCTTGGCGACGACCGCGCTGACCGGGCCCGCGACCGAGCTCTGGTACGACTCGCGCAGCGCCGCGCCCAGCTGCTGCAAGCGCGGGGTCAGGCTTTGAAACGAACCGACGTCTTGTTGGCTCGCCCCACCATGTGCGGCCTGGATGATCCGGATCTGTGTCGCGGGATCGGACGTGCTCGCGGGATCGGGCATGCGACCTCCTTGCGTCATCGTATCAGATGACGGTAGAGCCGCTTCCTGGGCACAAACGAAGTCACGATGATCGTCGTCATTTCGGCGGGTTAGAGAAAAGCTCGCCTGCCTGCCTGCCGTCTAGACGACCGTACATTGGGATCTCATGTCCGATTGGCCGTCGCCCACAGGAATTCGTCAACGAGCCGGTCGGCGGGCCGCGCGGTTACTGGCGTTCGTCGCCGTGGTCGCGTTTCCCTCGCGCGGCGAGCCCGCGGACGATCCTTCGGCCGTGGTCGTGATCGGCGGAATCGAACCGGAGGGCGCGCTGGCCGCCGCCGCGCACGAGGTTCCGCGGCAGTGGCGCCTGGAGACGTTGGCGCCGCGCGCGGTATCGGCGGAGACCGCCCGCGACCAGTTGGAGACGCTGGCCCGAAGCTATCGCGAGGCCGATTTTCTGCGCTGCCTGACGCGGGTCGAGCGCGCGCTGGACCCGGACGAGCTCTTGCAGCGCGGGTACCGGGCGGAGGCCGCGCAAGCGGGAACGCTGGCGGCCGCCTGCGCGCTGGGCGCCGGCGATGAGGAGCGGGCGCGCGATCTGCTGCGCCGGCTGTCGGTGCGCGAGCTGGTCGAGCCCGGCCTTCTGCGCGGCACCACGCCGGCGTTCCAGCGCATCGCCGACGAGGAAAGGCAGGCGGCTCACCGGCGTGGATGGATCGCCGTCGACGTCCGCAGCGAGCCCGACGGCGCGGCCATCCACGTCAACGGCGTCGAACGCTGCCCCACGGCGCCTTGCCGCGTGCACGTGCTGCGCGGCGAGCACGTGCTGACAGCCCACAAGCTGGGCCATCGCCCGCGTACATTGACGCCCGTTCTCGAGGGCGATCACGCGGTGACCATCAAGCTGGATCCCGCGTCGGCGGAAGAGACGCAGCGACAGCTGGCGACCGCGCTGGGAAATGGCGTCGATCCGTCAGGCGTCGAGATCCCGCGGGCGGCTGCCTCCGCCTTCGGCGCCGGTCTGCTGGTCCTTGTGTGGACCCGGAACTGGCAGGTCCACGCCGCCGCCTACGAAACGGGAAGCGCCACGCTGACGCACGTGGCCGTCGACGGCCATCAGGCGACCCCGCGCGCCGTCGCGGCCGCGCTGCACGGCTGGCGCGACGCGACCGGAACGCACGGGCACGCGCGCGCCGATCGGGTTTCGATTTCCATGTCCCGTGAGCTTGTGTTCTGGGCGTTGGGCGTCGCGGTTGCTTTCGCGTGCGTTGCGCTGGCGGTCCGGGCGCATCGCTCAAGACAGGTTCGCCAGGGCGTCGCCTTCCGCTAACCGGAAGGTGTTGGCCCGATTCTCGCTTATGGCCCCGGTGCCCCCCGTCCAATTAAAGGAGCTTTGCATGGGCGAGCCGACCGAGCTCCACCTCGAACGTGTACAACCGACCGTGCGGCGGTTGCGCGTGCGGATCGCCGAAGGTCCCGATCGCGAACGCGTCGTCGAGCATTACGGCGAACGCGTCGGCGTGGGCACCTCTCCGGCGAACGAGCTGACCCTGACCGACCCGACCGTCAGCCACTATCACCTCGAGCTGCGTTGCGAGGACGGCGTGGTGGTCAAGGACCTGGGCAGCCGCAACGGGACCTTCGTCGGCGACCTGCGCGTCAACGAGGCGGTCGTCCCGATCGGAACGCGCGTCCGCATCGGCCGTACGGTGCTGGTCCTGCTCGACGCGACCATCGCGCCGCCCGAGACGCCGCTGCCGCCACCCGACGTGCCGGGCCTGGTCACGGCCAGCCCGCGCATGCAGGAGATCGGACGCACGGTCGAGCGGCTGGCCCAGTCGAACGTCTCCGTCCTGATCCAGGGCGAGACGGGAACCGGCAAGGAGCTGGTCGCGCGCGCGATTCACGATCTGAGCGCGCGCGCGAAGAAGCCGTTCATCGTCGTCGATCCGGGCGCGTTGCCCGCGACGTTGATCGCGTCGCAGCTGTTCGGACACGAGCGAGGCGCCTTCACGGGCGCGGAGAAACGCCAGGAAGGCGCGTTCGAGCTGGCGCACGGCGGGTCGATCTTTCTCGACGAGATCGGCGAGCTGCCTCTGGCGGTTCAGCCGGCCCTGCTTGGCGTGCTCGAGCGCCGTTCGTTCCGGCGCCTGGGCGGAAAAGAGGACATCCAGGTCGACGTTCGCGTCATCTCGGCCACGCACCGCGACCTGCGCGCGGAGGCGAACCAGGGCACTTTCCGCGCCGATCTGTATTTTCGTCTGGCCGTCGCGCGGATCGAGATCCCGCCGCTGCGCGACCGCCCCGAGGACATCGATCCGCTGGTGGCGCACTTCGCCGCCGAGATCACCGGAACGCCCGGATTTCTGTTCTCGGACGCCACCATGAACGCGCTGCGCGGCCACCGCTGGTCGGGCAACGTGCGCGAGCTGCGTAACGTCGTCGAGAGCGCCCTCGCGATGGGCAGCATCAATCTCAACGGGCTGGCGCAGCCGGCGCCGCCGGCGCCGAACGCCGCGATGATCCCGCAGTACCGCGCGGCGCGCGCCGAAGCCCTGGCGGCGTTCGAGCGCAGCTATCTACGCCGACTGATCGAGACGACCGGCGGCAACGCGTCCGCCGCCGCGCGCGCGGCGAACATGGATCGCCCGTATCTGCTGTCGCTGCTGCGCCGTCACGGCTTGCGCTGAAGGTATTCCAGCCAACAGGGAACTGTCGGCGCGCGCTCCGTCACGATTCTTGCTCACGGTACGGGCACGTCAGAGATCGCCCGACATGCGTCCGCGCGAAACCCGCGGCTCCCCGGAGGCAGGATGACTCACACAGCGAAAATAGGCGTCGATTCCGTCGCTCGAGCTTCCGGCAAACCGGAATCAGTCGTTGGCGATCGCCTACAGGGAACGTCATCGCAGCCAACATCGCCGCGCCGCGATCGTTGGTTGCGGACAACGCTGATCGCGACGGCCGCGGTCGCGGCGTGCGTGCTGCTGCCGGCGCGCGCCGCGCATGCGATCGACGCGAAGAAGGTGTTCAACCAGCGCTGCACCGCCTGCCACACCTTCGGCAAGGGCGTGAAGGTCGGTCCCGATCTGAAGGGCGTGACCACGCGACGGCAGCGGCCGTGGCTGCTGAAGTTCGTCCGGTCCTCGCAGCGCGTGATCGCCGCCGGCGATCCCACCGCGACCGAGCTGTTCCGCACCTTCAAGCAGCAGCGGATGCCCGACTGGTCGGACCTGTCGCCGCAGGACGTGAACACGATCCTCGACTGGCTGGCCGCCGACGGGCCCGAACAGAAGCCGGCCGACGAACGTGACGCCGAGCTGGCGAGCGCGGCGGACCTGGCGCGGGCGCGCGCGCTGTTCGAGGGACGCGCGCCGCTGTCGTCCGGCGGCCTCGCCTGCAGCGCCTGCCACACCGTGCGCGATCACGATCGCCGGTCGGGCGGCACGCTGGGTCCCGATCTGACCGACACCTACCTCAAGTACCGCGACCGCGCGTTGACGCTGCATTTGCGGCATCCGTGCACGCCGCGCCAGCCCGAGCTGAGCCTGGGCCGCTATCTCGAACCCGAGGAGGCATTCGCGCTGAAGGCCTACCTGCGCGACGTGGCGCTGGCGGCGTCACCGTTCGCGACCTACCCGATCGCCGAAGCGAAGCGAGGAAAACCATGAGCGGAACCACGGGGATCTTCCTGTTTCGAGTGTGGCCGTATCTGGCGCTGGTGCTGGCGGCGGCCGGCTTCCTCGTCCGCTTGATCGCGACCGGCGATCAAGTACCGGCGGTGCAGCGCGCGGTGCCGCGCGTGCGCGAGCTGTTCGTCGGCGGGCGGCGCTGGATCGCCGCGTGGGTGCTGCTGGTGGGCGCGCACCTCGCCGGGCTGCTGTTGCCGGGCGCTGTCCTGGCCGTGACGCACGCGCGGTGGATGCTGGTCGCGCTGGAGGTGCTCGGGTTCGCGGTCGGTGTCGCCGCGCTGGCGGCGTGCGTCCGCAGCGCGTTGCTGCACGCGCGCCGGCCGGCGCGCGCGGGGTGGTCGCTGGTCGCGGACTTCGGTGACGCTGTCTTCTTCACGTTCCTCTTCATCGGCATCGTGTCCGGGCTGCTGGCTGCGAGCCTCCATCGCTGGGGTTCGCAGTGGGCGGCCGTCACCATGGCGCCGTATGCGGCGTCCCTCGTCCGCGGCCGGCCGGTGCCGGCGTTCATCGAGCACCTGCCGCTGCTGGTGCGCCTGCACCTGTTCGCGACGTTCGCCGCGATCGCGTGCCTTCCGGCCTCGCGCGTGGCGCTGCTGCCGCTGGCGCTCGCGCATCGCGCGCTCGCCGCTGCCGGGCGCGGGCTGGCCGCCGCCGCGCGGCCCGTGCGCGCATGGGTGAGCCGCGGGCCGCTGTCCTGGCTGTGGCCGGAACGCGAAGTTCGCTGGCTGGCGAAGCCACGCAGCGACGAAGAGGCGCGCCGGCCGCTGGCGAAGTCGGCGGCGTGGTTGCAGCAGATCTCGCGTAACCCCGGCGCCGCCGCCAAGCACACCGGGGGCAAGGCGGTCTGATGAAAGTTCGCGGGATCGTCCTCGGCTTCGCCTTGCTGGGCGCGGGCGGCGGGCTGCTCGCCCGCGGCGCCACCCGCATCGGCGTCCACCAGGGATACGCGCCGGAGCAGCCGATCGATTTCCCGCACCGGATTCACGCCGGCGACAACAAGATCCCCTGCCTCTACTGTCACTCCGCCGCGCGTACCAGCCGGCACGCCGGCATCCCGTCCGCGAGCGTGTGCATGAACTGCCACACGCTGATCGAGAAGCAGACGACCGAGATCCAGCGCCTCAAGGAGGCGGTCCAGCTGCAGCGCCCCGTCGTCTGGACGAAGGTCCACAACCTCCCCGACTTCGTCTACTTCAACCACAGCCAGCACGTCGTGTCGGGCGTGGCCTGCCAGCGCTGCCACGGCGCCGTCGAGCGCATGGATCGCATCGAGCAGGCGTCGCCGCTGACGATGGGCTGGTGCCTCGGCTGTCATCGGTCCGAGGCCCACGTCCCCACCAGCACGTTCGCGCGCGTCGCCGCGAATGTCCGCAACAGGCCCACGCCATTCGCCGGCGAGGACTGCACCAGCTGCCACTACTGATCGGAGCCGCATTCAATGACGAATCGCAGACCATCATGCGAGGAAGCAGCGCACGCCGCGCCGGGCGGCGGCGAGCCTCTCGTGCAGATCGGGCTGCCGACCGGCACGCGCTCGACCGGCTTCGATGCGACCCGCCGCGACGTGCTGTCGCTGATGGGGTTCTCGCTGGGCGCGCTCGGCGTCGCCGGCTGCCGCGCACCGGTCCAGCACGCCGTACCGCTGCCGACCGCCTCGGTCGAGATGGTCCCGGGTGTTCCCAACCTTTACGCGACGACGTGCGGCGGCTGCAGCGCGGCCTGCGCGCTGGTCGTCAAGCAGCGCGATGGGCGTCCGATCAAGATCGAGGGCAACGAATCGTCGCCGCTGACGGGCGGCGGGACCTGCGCGGCCGGCCAGGCGAGCGTGCTGTCGCTTTACGACGACGCGCGGCTGCGCGGACCCTCGTGGCTGGGCAACCCGGTGTCGTGGCCGGAGATGGATCGCCACATCCGCACCGCGCTGGGTGGCCACAGCGACGCGCGCGAAGTGGTGCTGCTGTCGCAGACCATCACCAGCCCTTCGACGCGGGCCGTGCTCGAGGATCTGCGGGCCGTCTTTCCGAAGTTCCGCCACGTCGTTTACGACCCGATGTCGCTGGCGCCGCTGCGTGCCGCAAACCGGCTGTGCCACGGGGTGGCGGTGATCCCGCACTACCGCTTCGACCGCGCGCGCGTCGTCGTCGGGCTGGAGGCCGACTTCCTGGGCACCTGGCTGGCGCCGGTGGAGTTCGCCCGGCAGTGGGCGCAGCGGCGAAAAGCCGGCGCCGAACGCGCCTTCCACGTCCAGTGCGAGGCAGGTCTCTCCGTCACGGGAAGCAACGCGGATCTGCGCCTGGCCGTTGCGCCGTCCGACCTGGGGCGGTTCGCCGTCGCGCTGCTCGCCGCGGTGGCGCGCCGTCTCGGCGATGAGCAGCCGGCGGGACTGGACGCCAGCGCGCTCGCGCAGGAGACGACCCACGCGGCGGCCGTGGATCGTATCGCCGCCGAGTTGGTGCGCAGCCGCGGCGAATCGTTGGTGGTGTCGGGCAGCGACGACGTCGCCACGCAGATCGTCGTCGCGCGGCTGAACGCGCAGCTGGGCAACATCGGAAAGACCGTCGATCTCGAGCGCCCGTCGTGGCAGCGCCAGGGCGACGACGCCGCGTTGCCCGCTTTGATCAACGACATGAACCGGGGCGCCGTGCACGCGCTGATGATCTGGGGCGCCAACCCGGTCTACGACCACCCGGACGGCGCCGCCTTCCGCGCCGCGCTGGCGAAGGTCGCGCTGACGATCTCGTTCGCGGATCGCCGCGACGAGACCAGCGCGCACGTCCACGCCGTCTGTCCCGACCACCATTTCCTGGAGGCGTGGGGCGACGCCGAGCCCGTCGCCGGCCAGTTCAGCCTGCGGCAGCCGCTGATCGCGCCGCTGCATGACACGCGCGCGGCCGTGGAGAGCATGCTCGCGTGGGCCGATCGCCCCGCGGATCACCGTTCGGTCGTGCGCGACTTCTGGCGGCGCGCGCTGTACGGACGAACGACGCCGGCGCCGGGTGGGTTCGAGGACTTCTGGGAGCGGACCCTCGAGCGCGGCGTCGTCGAAATTCCTCGCCCGCCGGTGGCGACGCACCCGTTCGCGGGCGACTGGGAGGGAGCTGTCCGCGACATCATTTCACGGGGGCGCGCCAACCGGTCGGGCGCGGAGCATGGCGGCGGCTACGAGCTGGCGCTGCTGGAGACCGTGGGCGCGCGGGACGGCCGCCACGCCAACAACCCGTGGCTGCAGGAGCTTCCCGATCCGATGACGCGCTTGACGTGGGGGAACGTCGCCTGCGTCGCGCCGGAGACGGCGGCCGCGCTGGGCGTCGCCACGGGCGACGTCGTCTCGCTGACGACGGAGATCGGCAAGCTGGAGCTGCCCGCGTTCGTGCAGGCCGGCCAGCAGCGGCGCACGATCTCGGTCGCCGTCGGGTACGGGCGCTGGGCGGCGGGCAAGGCCGGCGACGGCGTCGGCGCGAACGTGTTTCCGCTGGCGCGTGTCGAGAACGGGGCGCGGCGCTACTGGGCGCGCGTCGCGATCGCGAAGACCGGACGGCGCGCGCGGCTGGCGCCGGCGCAGACGCATTTCTCGATGGAGGGGCGGGAGATCGTGCAGTTCGAGCACGTCAACGAGCACGAGCACGAGCACGAGAAGTTGCCGGACTTGTGGCGGGAACGGCTGCGCGGTGCGCACGCGTGGGGGATGTCGATCGACCTGGACGCGTGCACCGGCTGCTCGGCGTGCGTCGTCGCCTGTCAGGCGGAGAACAACATCCCGGTCGTCGGCGCCGAGCAGGTTCGCAAGAGCCGGATCATGCACTGGATGCGCATCGACCGTTACTTCGAGGGCGACGGCGAGGACGCCCGTTCGCTGCACCAGCCGATGATGTGCCAGCACTGCCAGCACGCGCCCTGCGAGACGGTCTGCCCGGTGCTCGCGACCACCACCAGCTCCGAGGGGATCAACCAGCAGGTCTACAACCGCTGCATCGGCACCCGCTACTGCGCGAACAACTGCCCGTACAAGGTCCGTCGCTTCAACTGGCACAACTTCACGGCCAACGACGACTTCCCCTACAACATGCAGAGCCCGCTGGGCCGGCTGGTGCTGAACCCGGACGTCACGGTCCGCAGCCGCGGCGTCATGGAGAAGTGCAACCTGTGCGTGCAGCGCATCCAGCTGGGCAAGAACCAGGCGGTGCTGCAGCGCCGCCCGATGGCCGACGGCGACGTCGCGACCGCCTGCCAGCAGGCGTGCCCGACGGGCGCGATCGTGTTCGGCGATCGCGGCGACCCAGATAGCCGCGTCTCCAAGCTCCTCGCGGGGCAGCGCGCGTACAACGTGCTGGAGGAGCTGGGGACGCGGCCCAACGTCGGCTACCTCAAGCGAATCGCGCGGAAGGAGAGCACATGAGCACCGGCGCGATGGAACCGACGGCCGGCACCGGACCCGAGATCGCACCGGCAACGCGCTGGATCGAGGGAACACCTTCGCTCCACCGCATCACCACCGACATCTCGCGCCCGATGGAGGCGAAGCCGGGGCGCGGCTGGTGGATCTGTTTCGGGATCGCCGGCGCCGCGGTGCTGAACCTGCTGGGCATGGTCACGTACCTGTTCGCGAAGGGGATCGGCATCTGGGGCCTCAACAACGCCGTCGGCTGGGCGTTCGACATCACCAACTTCGTGTTCTGGATCGGCATCGGCCACGCCGGGACGCTGATCTCCGCGATCCTCCTGCTGTTCCGGCAGAAGTGGCGCACGTCGATCAACCGGTCGGCGGAGGCGATGACGATCTTCGCCGTGATGTGCGCGGGGCTGTTCCCGCTGATCCACATGGGCCGGCCCTGGGACGCGTTCTTCATCTTCCCGTACTTCCCGAACCAGCGCGGCCCGCTGTGGGTCAACTTCCGCTCGCCGCTGGTGTGGGACGTGTTCGCGATCAGCACGTACTTCACCATCTCGCTGGTCTTCTGGTACCTGGGCATGATCCCGGACCTGGCGACGCTGCGCGATCGCGCCGTCAGTGGCATCAAGAAGTTCGTGTTCCGGATCCTCAGCATGGGGTGGAACGGATCGCAGCGGACCTGGTCGCGCTACGAGATCGTCAGCCTGGTGCTGGCGGCGCTGGCGACGCCGCTGGTGCTGTCGGTCCACTCCATCGTCAGCACGGACTTCGCGACGTCGCTGCTGCCCGGCTGGCACACGACGATCTTCCCGCCTTACTTCGTCGCGGGCGCCATCTACTCCGGTTTCGGCATGGTGCTGACGCTCCTGATCATCACGCGCCAGACCATGCACCTCGAACGCTACATCACGACGAATCACCTCGAGGCGATGGCCAAGGTGACGCTGCTGACCGGGTCGCTGGTCGGCTACGCCTACGCCACCGAATTCTTCAACGCCTGGTACTCGGGCAACGTCTACGAGCGCTTCCACTTCATCAACCGCGCGACCGGCCCGTACGCGTGGTGCTTCTACCTGATGGTGCTGTGCAACGTGCTGACGCCGCAGATCTTCTGGTGGAAGCGCGCGCGCCGCAGCATCCCGCTGCTGTTCATCGCGTCGATCCTGGTGAACGTCGGCATGTGGTTCGAACGCTTCGTCATCATCGTGGTGTCGCTGCACCGCGCGTTCCTGCCGTCGGGCTGGGGGATGTTCTATCCGACGGTGTTCGACGTCGGGATCCTGATCGGCGTCTTCGGTCTGTTCTTCTCGCTGTTCCTGCTGTTCATCCGCGCGTTGCCGATGATCGCGATGTGGGAGGTGAAGGGGGTGGCCAATGACTGATCGTTTCGTCGTCGGCAGCTTCGGCGAGCCCGGCACCATGCTCGCGGCGGTCGACGCCCTGCGCGGCGCGGGCGTGGCCATCCACGACGTGTTCGCCCCCTACCCCGTCCACGGCCTGGACCAGGCGATGGGGATCAGGCGGTCGCGGCTGCCGCTGGTGACGCTGCTGGCCGGGCTGGGCGGCCTCTGCTTCGCGCTGGCCTTCCAGTACTACACGGCGGTGTTCGACTGGCCGCTGGACGTGGGCGGCAAGCCCGAGAACTCGACGCTCGCGTTCGTTCCGGTTTGCTTCGAGCTGACCGTGCTGATCGGCGGCCTCGGCACGGTGGGCGCGTTCCTGCTGCGCGCGCGCCTGTTTCCCGGCAAGCGCGAGCAGCTCGCCGCGCTGGGCGTCACGAACAACGTGTTCGCGATCGTCACGTACGCACCGCGCGACGCAAACGACGACGAGCTCGCCCGCCGCATCATGCTCGAAAACGGCGCCGACGAGGTCGAGGAACGGGAGGGCTCGACGTGAGGCTGCCTGCGCTCCAGGCTAACGCCGCGTCCGCCTTGTACGCGCGCGCCGGCGTTCCCTCGCGTCCGCGGGGCGCCATCGCGCGGGCGGTTGCCGAGGTTCGCGCGGCAACCTTCAAGCCCGCGCGAAATCCGTGCGCACGCCCGACAACGCCCGCTTGCAGCGCGGAAACCGAGCTGACGCGCGCCGCGCAGGTTCCGCCCCGAACCGCACGAACGGGCGCTTGTCTTGCGCCCCGCGGACGCGAGGGAACGCCGGCGGGCGGGCAGCGGCGCGCGGGCAGGCCGAGAGTGAACACGCTGGCGGCGGCCGTCGCGACCGCCTTGCTGTCGGCCGTACTGGGAGGAGGCTGCGGCGCGTCCGGCAACGAGCGCGCGCGCGAGTACATGCCCGACATGGCGCGCGGCCCCGCCTACAAGGCGTTCGCGCCCAACCCGGCGTTGCGCACCGGCCTGACGCTGCAGGCGCCGGTGCCCGGCACGATCGCGCGCGGCCAGCGCGACCGTCAGTTCCACTACGGCAAGGGCGAGGAGGAAGCGGCGCGCGCCGGACGCGAGTTGACGAACCCGCTGCCGATCTCGGCCGCGACGATCGAGGACGGGCGCGGCCTGTACCAGACCTACTGCCTCGTCTGCCACGGCGCGAACGGGAAAGGCGACGGGCCGCTGGTCCTCGCCGGCAAGATCCCGACCCCGCCCGCCTATACCTCTGAACGCGTGGCGCCGTTCCCGCCCGGGCGCATCTTCCACGTCGTCACGAAAGGCACGCAGAAGATGCCGTCGTACGCGGCGCAGCTGACGCCGGGGGAGCGCTGGAAGGTGGTCGCGTACGTCAGCCGCACGCTGCAGAACGCGCAAACGCCGAAAGGAGCGGCAACGCCATGACGGGCGAACGCATCGTCGCGAACCTGCTGCTCGACGGCTTCTACGCGCTGTCGCTGTGCGTGTCGGCGATGTTCTTCATCGCCACGCAGCGGGCGACCAGCGCGCGCTGGTCGGCCGGCTTGCGGCGCATCCCGGAGGCGTTCATGTGCGCCCTGCCGCTGTTCGTACTGCTGATGATTCCCCTGATGGCCCTGGAGGGTCCGCGCACGGCGCTGTTCTCCTGGAGCCGGCCCGGCGCGTTCGCCCACGCGCCCGCCATCGCGGGTAAGGCGCAGTACCTGCGAACGCCGTTCGTGTTCGCGCGCATCGCGGTGGTGTTCGCGGCGTGGCTGCTGTTCGCGCGGGCCTTCCGGCGCGCGTCGCTGGCCCAGGACGCCGCGACGGGCGCCGGCCTGCGCATGCACCACCGCCTCGATCGGCTGGGCGCGGCGTTCGTCGTCGTCTTCGCGCTGACGATCACCGCCGCTGCGTACGACTGGCTGGCGTCGCTGGATCCCAGCTGGTCGAGCACGATGTTCGCGGTCTACATCTTCGCCGGCACGTTCGTGCAGGGGATCGCCGCCATCACGCTGGCGACGGTGGCGCTGCTGCGCCAGCCCACCCTGCGCGCCGCCGTCGGCACCCAGCAACTGCACGACCTCGGGAAGATGCTGTTCGCGTTCTCGATCTTCTGGACGTACATCTGGGTTTGCCAGTACCTGCTGATCTGGTACGGCAACATTCCGGAAGAGATCGGCCACTTCATCACGCGCACGAACGGGCGCTGGCTGCCGCTGTTCGTCGCGAACGTCCTGATCAACTTCGTCGTGCCCTTCCTGGGTCTGCTGTCGGTGCGCGCGAAGACGAATCCCCGCCGCCTCGGCCTGATCTCCGTGACCGTGCTGTTCGGGCGCTGGCTGGACCTCTACCTGGTGATCATGCCGGCGATCGCGCCGGAGCCCCGGTTCGGGCCGCTCGAGGTCCTGATCGCCGCCGGTTACGGCGCGCTGATGGTGCTGCTGTTCCGTTTTCACGTGCGGCGCGTGCCGCTGGTTCCCTTGAACGATCCGGTGCTGGCTGCCGACGCGGCGGACCGGCACCACCTGGTCGGGAGGCACGCAGCATGAACGGCGCGACAACCATCCGTCTCGCGAACGTCATCAAGGCGGTCACGATCGTCGTCACGGCGCTCGTGGCCGTGGCCTTCGTGTCGCGGCAGAAGGAAGCCGCGACCGACATCCCGAACCGCATCCCCGAGGCGGCGCCTTACCTCACCAGCGAGGCGCAAGTCTTCCCGCCGCCCTACGAAGAATACTGGGCGACGCAGAACCACCCCGGCCAGTGCGCGAACTGCCACCGCAAGATCTTCGACGAATGGAACGGGTCGATGATGTCGAACTCTTGGCGCGATCCGGTCTGGCGCGCGGCCTTCCTCTTACTGGCGCGCGCGGTGTCCACGAACGGCGAATGCGATACCCCCTCGCCGCCCGACGGGACACCGCGCGCAGCCCACAATCCCTTCGCGGTGCACGGAAAGTGCGCGTCCGCGTTCGACATCGGCTCCGGGAAGTACACCGTGTCGCGGCCCGGCTCGCTGCTGGACGCGTTCTGCTCGCGCTGTCACATGCCGACGAACTACGTCGACAACGTCCCGCTGCGCAACGTGAAGACCGACGGCGCGACCGGGATCGAAACGGCGATCGTCGATCCGAAGTTCAACCCGACGGCCGACAACGGCACGGGCATCGCCTTCGCGACGCTGGAATCGCAGTTCCGCAACACGGAATCGGGCAAGGCCGGCATCTTCTGCGCCGTCTGCCACAGCTACGCCGCCACCCGCGACACGCCCTTCCACAACTACGCCAAGGCGCCGGACTCATACGTGCCCGCCGTGGGACGGCAGGCGCGCGAGCAGGTCGTGCTGCCGCAGGCCATCGACATCCTGGCCGTCGCCGACCCCTCGAAGAGCAACCTCGGCTACGCGATCGGCGCCGGCGCCTACCGCCTGTCGCCGCACGCCCTCGCCTTCCCGGAACGCATCGGACCGATGCTGTCGGGCAGCCCGCCGCCGGGCGCCGACACGAACACCAGCAGCGTGTTCGGCCAGACGATCGCGTACCAGCAGGTCGATTCGTCGAAGCACAAGGGCATGCACAGCGCCCTCTACGTGCGCGCCGAGATGTGCGCGGCCTGCCACGACGTCACCAACGCGCTGCCGATCAAGAACCAACTCGGCCGCTGGGTGGGCGGCTTCCCGATCGAGCGCACGTACACCGAATGGCTGGGCAGCCGCTACGCGGATCGCCCGGGCAACGCCAACTTCGATCCGAAGTTCAAGCGCGACTGCCAGTCCTGTCACATGCAGCAGGACTACGGCCAGCCGGGGACGGCGAACACCCTCTACAAGGACGGCAAGCCGCTGCCCATCCCGAGCGAGCCGGTCGCCACCGACGGCAAGGCACGCCCGTCGTTCACGCACCATTTCGTCGGCGGCAACGCGCTGGTGCCGCACCTGATCGGCAAGGACGTCGACGCGGCCGGCGTGGTCGCCCCTTATCCCGAGCTGTCGACGTTCAGCTTCTCGTCGGCCGACCACAAGAGCCCTTATTCGCGCGGCTTCTGGACGAACCTGGATCGCAAGGGTTCGTACGCGCAGCAGCAGCGGCTGGCCTGGGACCGCCTGCGCAACGTCCTCTCGATGACGGTGCAAGGACCGGCGGCCGCGAAGGCGGGCAGCCAGGCGCCGATCGCCATCACCGTCGCCAACACGGGTAGCGGACATAACTTCCCGACCGGGTTCCCCGAGGGGCGCATCGCCTGGGTCGCCGTGCACGCCGTCGATCTGGCGTCGGGCAACGAGCTGCGCATCCGCGATTCCTTCTGGAAGCGAAGCTCGGTCGGCGTCGGCGACCTGACGACGCACGAGATGGTCGATCCCGCGTTCCCCGGCTGCAACTGGGAGCTGCCCGCGGCCTCGGCGGATCCCTTCTCCATCCAGTTCAAGGCGGTGGCCTCGCTGGGCAACGGCTGCCCGACGCTGGACCTGCCCTACGCGGCGCCGCTGAACCTGGTGACCAACGACCGCGGGCTGCCGATGGACGCCCAGGGGCGCGTCATCGACGCCGCCTCGAATCCGCGCGGGCTGCCGGTCTTCAAGGACGTGAACGGCAACGGAGACCTGTTCGACGACTCGTTCCTGCGCGACACGCGCCTGCGGCCGATGCCCTACACCGGCGCGAAGATCTCCATCGATCGCTATGCGATCGAGATCCCCGAAGGGACCGCGGGACCGATCGCGGTCAGCACCGCCGTCTACTACCAGTCGGTCGAGGCGATCGTGGCCGGCAAGTTCCTCGGCAACATGGTCGACGACAACGCCAACTTCGTGCTCGAGCCCTGCGTGCTGGGCGGCCTGTGCGACGGCCGCGTGCCCCACACCGAACCCGCGGTCGTCGAGGGCGCGCCGCCGGTGCCGATGATCGTCCGCAACTGGGTGATCAACGTCGACGGCGCCCGACCGGACGGAACGCCGCCGCGGTTCGCGACCTATCCGGAGCCCGGCGCCCGCGACGCCTACCCTGACGTCGTCGCCAAGGTGTCGTTCTCCGAACCCGTCGCCGGCGTCGACGCGCGCACCTTCACGCTGACCGACGCGACGGGCGCGGTGGTGCCCGCCGCCGTCGATCAGATCGGCCCCGCGACCTTTGGCCTGTTCCCGCACCGCGTGCTCCTCAAGCCCGGCGCGACCTACACCGCGCGCCTCGCGGCAGGCATCGCCGACGCGGCCGGGAACAGGACTGCGGGGGACCGCGCATGGACCTTCACCGTCGCCCGCGACGCCGAGCACGCGACCGGCAACACCGCCGTACCCGCCGGCTACGTCGTCGCGCCGCAGCCGGTCGCGTTGATTCAACCCACAAAGCGGACAGCGAAGTCCGCGAAAGGAAAACGCCATGGCCATCTGTAACGTCGTATCGAGAATCCGGTTGTCATTGTTCGCAACCGCGGCGGTGATCTTGGCCGCCGCCTTCATCCCGGCCCGCGCCCATGCTCAGGACGCGGCCTCCGGCACGCCGCCGCCGGTCGTGGCTGCCACGCCAACGCCGGCCGCGCCGAGCGGCCCGCGCATGGTCGGCGGCCATGTCGGCGCCGCGGTACCGGTGGTGTCGTTCCACAGCGTCGGCAAGGGGACGCAGACGCCATCGGACCAGTTCACGATTGCCGTGCCGATCGGCGTCAGCGTCCACGTCGCGCCCGTCTGGGTCGTCGACTTCGAGGTGGTCGTCGCCAGCGACGTGAAGCCGTGGGGCAGCACCCACCTGACCATCGACCCAGGCGTGGTTTACGTCGGGGCGCCGGTCGCGCTGGGCCTCCGCGCGAAGTTCGACGTCTCGGAGAACGCGAACTTCGGCCTGATCCCGCTGGTCCACAAGGGGATCGTCGACTTCGGCGAGGCCAACTGGTTCGTCGAGGCCGCCTTCCCGATCACCGCTGCGCGCGGCGCCGGCTACGCGCTGGCCGCCGTCGCCCACACCGGCTTCGCATTCTGAAAGGAGGCATCCGATGCCGACGCTCAAGGGAACGAAGACGCACGCGAACTTGAAAGCGGCGTTCGCGGGTGAATCGCAAGCAAACCGACGCTACCTCTACTTCGCCAAGGTGGCGGACGTGGAAGGCTTCCCCGAGGTCGCGGGCAACTTCCGCGACACGGCCGAGGGCGAGACCGGACACGCCCACGGTCACCTCGACTACCTGAAGCAGGTCGGCGATCCGGCCACCGATCTCCCGATCGGCGACACGGCCGCCAATCTCAAGGCGGCGGTGGCGGGCGAGACGCACGAGTACACCGATATGTACCCGGGTATGGCCAAGAACGCGCGCGACGAAGGCTTCGCCGAGATCGCGGACTGGTTCGAGACGCTGGCCAAGGCCGAGAAAGCCCACGCCGGACGTTTCCAGGCCCTGCTCACGAAAATCGGTTGAACGCGCGGCTGATCGAACGAGCTGAAGTTGTCCGGCCGCGGGACATACGCACCAACCGACGGCCTCGCGTACGACCCAGAGGATCCTGTCTACTGGGACGAGGCCGCGCTGCAGCGGGAGACGGCGCGGGTGTTCGACGTCTGCGCCGGCTGCCGCATGTGCTTCAAGTACTGCGACGCATTTCCGCGTCTGTTCACCCTTGCGGACACCGAGCACGACGGCGACGCGCGCGCGTTGACAGCGCCGCAGACCGCCGCCGTGTTCAATGATTGCTTCCAGTGCAAGCAGTGCGAGGTCAATTGCCCCTACTCGCCGCGCGACGCGCATCCGTTCGCTGTCGACTTCCCGCGGCTGGCGCATCGCCATAAGGCGCAGCAGACGCGCCAGCGCGGCCTGACATTGCGCGAGCGCGTGCTGGCCAACCCCGACGCGCTGGGCCTGGCGGCGCGGCTGGGCGGCGGACTGGCCGACCGGCTGAACCGCAACAGCGCGCACCGCCTCCTGCTGGAGAAGACGCTGGGCATCCACCGCGACAAGCAGCTTCCCACCTTCGCCGCGCGGACGTTCGAGGCGTGGGCCGCCGACGCCAAGCTGATCGCGCGCGCGCCCGGCGCCGAAGCCGTGCTGTTCCAGAGCTGCTACGTCGACAACAACGAGCCTGACATCGGCCGCGACACCGTCGAGGTGCTGCGTGCCAACGACGTCGACATCCGCGCCGTGCGTGGGCTGGGATGCTGCGGGATGCCTGCCTGGGAGTGCGGCGACCTTCCCGAGGTCCGACGGCGCGCGCGCCGGAACCTGGACGTGCTGATTCCCCACGTCGAGGCCGGCAGCACGGTCGTTGCGCTGGGCCCGACCTGCGGAATGATGCTGCGGCGCGAATATCCGACCCTGGTCGGACCCGCCGATCGCGAACGCGCGCAGAAGCTCGCCGCGGCGGTCCGCGATCCCGCCGAGCTGCTGGTCTCGATCTCCCGCGATCCGGCCCGCCGCGCGCCCGCGATCGCGTCACGGCCCGAGCGCGTCGCGTATCACCTCGCCTGCCACCAGCGCGCGCAGGCGATCGGCTTCCCTGCCCGCGAGCTGCTGCGGCGCGCCGGTGTCCCCACCGTCACCACGGTCGGCGAGTGCTGCGGCCACGACGGCAGCTACGCGATGAAGGTCGAGACCTTCGCGGCGTCGTGTCGGATCGGGCGCAAGGCCTTCGACGGCATGCGGGAGGCCGACGCCGCGACCTGGACCACCGACTGTCCGCTCGCGGCCATCCAGATCGAACAGAACGCCGGAACGAAGCCGCTGCACCCGATGTCGCTGCTCGCCCGCGCTTACCGGGGGGAGGACTTTCCAAAGGGGAGGTGATTCATGCGCGCCGTTCAACGTTCGCAGATTCTCGAAGGTCCCCATTACGAGCGGACCCGTTCGTTCTCCCGATCATCGGTGATGGAGATCAAGCGCAGGCGGCGCGTCCACGTGGGATCGTGCCTGACCTTCCTGTTCGAGAACACGACCACCATCTGGTACCAGATCCAGGAAATGCTGCGGGCCGAGCGGATCGAACGCGAGAGCGAGATCCTGCACGAGCTCGAGACCTACAACGCGCTGCTGGGCGGGCCGGGTCAGCTCGGCTGCTGCCTGCTGGTCGAGATCGACGATCCGGTCGTGCGCGACAAGCGGCTGCGCGAGTGGCGGGCCTTGCCCGCCTACGTGTACATGCGCTGCGAGGGGGGCGCGACGGTGCGTCCGACCGTCGACCCGGCGCAGATCGACGAGCACCGAATCTCTGCCGTCCAGTACCTGAAGTTTCACCTCGATGACTGGCGGCCGATCGCGCTCGGCTGCGACCTCCCCGGCCTGATCGCGGAGGCGACCCTGACCCGCGAGCAGCGCGACGCGCTCAACGACGATCTGCGGTCGACAGCCGAGTTTGCGTCTGTTGCGTCCGGTGTTGGCACCACCGCTCAACGTGTTGTGGCGATCCATCAGGACCGCGGCGACAACCACCGTCGCCAGACCTGATAAACCGCCGTTTGGCGGCGGTTTCGTTCGGCACGGTCATTGCGGTGGTTGTTTGCAGGAGGCAACTAGTGACAACACAATCGCTTCGAAAGTCCGTCCTCGACATCGGTCACCGCATTGGCCGCCCCGTGCTGGTGCCGCCCGGCGCGAAATTTTTGGTGATGGCCCTTTGCGCGCTGCCCGTGGCAGTTGTCGGCCTTTCAGGGGCGAGCGTCGCCGAAACGGTGAGCGCGCCCCTGGCACTCTTGTGGCTGGGCCTCCTGCCCGTCGCGCTTTACAAGCGTTGGGCCACTATTGCGCTTTTGTTTGTGCCCGCCGCGCTGCTTTTCATCAGTTTGTTTGCGCTACCGTTCAATTCATCTTCGTTCGTTATAAATTTCTGGACCTCCACGTTGATGCTGGTGCTTGCATTGCCCCGACGTGACTCGAAGTGAAAAACGGCGAGCTCGACCGGAGATTAAAAACCGTAATCTGAAAAGGTTTGCGCTAACATCGCGGCCGTGACCGCGGCCGAACGTTATCGCCTCTTACGAACCGTTGCGAGCGGCGGCATGGCGCAAGTCATCGAGGCCGTCGCCTCCGGGCACGGCGGCTTCGAACGTCGTGTCGCCATCAAGCGCCTGCTGCCGCAGCACGCGCGCGACGGCGAGCGCCGTCGCATGTTCTTCGAGGAGGCGCGCATCGGCAGCCGCATGCACCATGGCGGCATCGTCCCGATCCTCGACTACGGCCTGATCGACGGCAGCGAGTTCATGGCGATGGAGTACGTCGAGGGACTGGACGCTCTGCGCGCCGTCTCCGGCCCGACGCCCGACATCGTCCCGATGCCAGAAGGAATCGCGCTGCACGTCACCGCGGAGATCGCGCACGCGCTCGCGTACATTCACGACCTGCGCGACGACGACAACCGGTCGCTCGCGATCGTTCATCGCGACGTCAGCCCGCCCAACATCCTGCTCTCCTGGAGCGGCGACGTGAAGTTGTCGGATTTCGGAATTGCGCTCTCGCGCGGCGACCGGACGTCCGCGGGCGGCATACAGGGAAAGCTGCACTACATGCCGCCCGAGCAGGCGCGCGGCGAGCCGGTCAGCGCCGCGGCCGATGTCTACGCGCTCGGCGCGACGCTGGACGCGCTGCTGGGCGGGGGCGCGCACGCGCCGGTCAACTCCGAGGAGAGCGGCAACGCGCGCGAGGCAGCAGCGCGCGGGCGCGGTCTGTCGCTGCCCGTGTGCGCCTTGATCCGATCCTGTCTGGCGCGCGATCCGAATCGCCGCCCGCGCGCGGCCGACATCGCCGCGCGGGCCGGCGTGCTCGCGTCGCAGATGCTGGGAACCGACGGGCGGAGCGCGCTGCGCGCGTGGCTGGAACCGATCCGCGCGCGCATGGGCCAGAGCGAGGCGCTGGACGATCTGATGGGCCTCTGCCTGGTGCCGGTTGCCGGCGAAGGCTCCGAGCGGACGTTCACGATCAGCCGCGTGTGGGAGACGCCTTCGGCGCGCGCGCGCCAGCGGAGCTCGGCCGCGGCGCGCTCGCGCAAGCCGCTGGTGGCCGCCGCGATGCTGACAGTCGCGTTCGCGGCGATGATATTCGCGTGGCGAACGGTGCGCCTGAGCAAGGCAGAGACCGCGAACGCCACCGCGGCGGCGTTCGAACCTGAGCCTGCCGCGCCGCCGCGGACGCCAGTCCTCGCGCCCGCGCCGCCTGCCACCCCCGGGCCCGCCGACGCGGCGAGACACGGGTGGCTGCGCGTCGGCGGCGATGCGCTGGTCGGCGCGCGCGTCGAAGCCGACGGGAACCTGGCGGGCTTCGCGCCGCTCGAGCTATCGCTGCCCATCGGAACGCACGCGATCCTTGTCACAACCGAAAATGGGCACGTGCTGGTGCGCAAACACGTTCACCTGGGCGAAGCCCAGACCCGGCTCGCGCCGCTGCGCATCCTGAGAAGATAGCGTCTGGAGCCGGCGAGCTCCGGAGCGCCCATTTTCATCGAAATCATTTTGAGCCACGGAACCCCCCACGGGGCACCAATACATGAATGGTGAAGTCCTCAGCCACGAAGCTGACGCCCGCCAAGGCGCAGGCTAAGACGGTCCGGCAGAATCGCCGCAAGCACGCGCGCGTCCCGGTCGGGCTACCAGTGGAAGTCCACATTTCTGGGCTGGCGGCGCCGCTGATCGTTGAATTGATGGACATCGCGCCGGGCGGCATCCGTTTCCGATCGCTGACGGATCAGGTGACCATCGGCCAGGTCGCGACGTTCAAGTTTCACGTCGCCGACGTCGGCGAATGCGCGGCCGAGGGGAAGGTCCTGCGCATCCATCCGGGCGGCGTGTTCGTCGTGGCACTGGAACGCGCCAACCGCGTCTACCGCGACTTCGTAATCTCACTGGCCGCGTAGCGTCAGGTGGCGCGTCAGGTCGCGAGCGCCGCGTCGATCGCCGCGCGCAGCTTGGGATCGTCGGGCGCGACGCTGGTCGGGAACGCCTTGATGACGCGCCCCTTCTTGCTGACCAGGTACTTGTGGAAGTTCCACTTCGGCTCGCCGTGATCCGCCGCGAGGTATCGGTAGACCGGTGACTGTCCCTCGCCGACCGTGTTCACCTTCGCGAACAGCGGAAACGTGACGTCGTAGTTCTTGGTGCAGAACTCGCGGATCTGGCTCTCGTTACCGGGCTCTTGCCCGCCGAAGTCGTTCGAGGGAAAGCCCAGGAGGACAAAGCCCTTGTCCTTGTACTCGCGCCACAGCGCTTCGAGGCCCGCGTACTGCGGCGTCGAGCTGCACTCGGACGCGGTGTTCACGACCAGCACCACCTGGTCCATGTAGATGCCGAGGCTCTTCTCTTCGCCCTCCAGCGTCTTCGCCGAGATGTCGTGCAATGACATCCCCAAAGCTTAGGCCCACGGCCGCCGCTTTCAAACATGGAATCGCCGTTCTATTGACCCAACGGGCGCGGTCGGGCATACGCTCCGCGCATGAAACGACCTTACGCGCTCGCCCTGCCCCTGCTGGCCGCCGTCTGCCTGGCGGCCGGTGCACCCCGCCCCGCAACCGCCCGCGACGCAAAGCTCGCGAAGGCCAAGTACCTGGACCCGAAGGTTCCGGTCGACAAGCGCGTCGCCGACCTGCTCGGGCGCATGACGCCGGAAGAGAAGATCGCGCAGCTGACCGCCTACTGGTTCCCGAAGAGCGGCGTGATGACCGACGACCAGCTGCGCCCGGCGCTCGGCAACGACAAGTTGAAGGCGCTGCTCGCCAACGGTCTGGGTGAGATCTCACGCCCGTCGGAGAACGAGGACCGCAAGAAGAACCTCAACGCCCGCCAGGAAGCGGAGCTGACCAACGCCCTCCAGAAGTACGTCATCGAGAACACCCGCCTCGGCATCCCGCTGCTGAACCACGAGGAAGGGCTGCACGGCATGCAGGGGATCGGCGCCACCAGCTACCCGCAGCCGATGGCGCTGGCCGCCAGCTTCGACCCCGCGCTGGTCGAGGAGATCATGACCGCGGTCGCGAAGGAGACCCGGGCGCGCGGCGCGCACCACACGCTGGGGCCCGTCATCGACGTGATGCGCGACCCGCGCTGGGGCCGCGCCGAGGAGACGTACGGCGAGGATCCGTTCCTGGTGTCGCGGATGGGCGTCGCGGCCGTGCGCGGTCTGCAGGGCGCGCCGACCGCCGACCGGAAGATCGACGCGAACCACGTCATGGCGACGCTGAAGCACTTCGCGGTCCACGGCCAGCCCGAGGCGGGGATCAACGTCGGCCCGGGAAACTACTCGGAGCGCGTGATCCGCGAGGTGTTCCTGCCGCCCTTCGTCGCCGCGATCAAGGAAGCGAAGGCGCGCTCGGTCATGCCTGCCTACGTCGAGATCGACGGCGTGCCGGCGACCGCCAACAAGATGTACCTGCAGGACATCCTGCGCAAGGAATGGGGATTCGACGGGCTTGTCGTGTCGGACTATTTCGCAGTCGAGCAGCTGAACTCGCTGCACCACGTGGTCGACAGCGACGACGCCGCGGCGCGGCTCGCGTTCGAATCGGGCGTCGACATCGAGCTGCCCGATCCGAAGATGTTCCCGAAGCTGCTGGCGCAGGTGAAGTCGAAGGCGATCCCGATGGCGCTGGTCGACAAGTCCGTCGCCCGCGTGTTGCGTGCGAAGTTCGAGCTGGGCCTGTTCGAGCAGCCCTACGTGGACGTCGAGCAGGCGGACAAGATCGCGGGCAACGCCGAGTACGCCGCGCTGGCGCGCAAGGCGGCGGACCGATCGATCGTCCTGCTGAAGAACCAGGGCGGCCTGCTGCCGCTGGACAAGGCGAAGGTGAAGACGATCGCGGTCGTCGGGCCCAACGCCGAGCCGTGCCGGCTGGGCGGCTACAGCGGCGTGCCCAAGCGCTGCGTGGGCGTGCTTCGCGGCATCAAGGAGGCGGTCGGCAACGGGGTGAAGGTGATGTGGGCGCCGGGCTGCGGGATCACGAAAGGGTCCGACTGGTGGGCTGACGCCGTCGAGCAGTCGCCGATCGAGGATGACCGCAAGATGATCAACGACGCGGTCGCTGTCGCGCGCAAGGCGGACGTCGTCGTGCTGGCGCTGGGCGACAGCGAGCAGAGCAGCCGCGAGGCGTGGGCGCCGAACCACCTGGGCGATCGGCCCAGCCTCGATCTGCCGGGACGACAGGATGATCTGGCGCGCGCGGTCCTCGCGATCGGCAAGCCGACGGTCGCCGTGCTGCTGAACGGGCGGCCGCCGTCGATCAACGTGCTGGCGCAACAGGCGGGCGCGATTCTCGAGGGCTTCTACCTGGGCCAGGAGGGCGGCGCCACCGTCGCCGCGGCGCTGTTCGGCGACATCAACCCGGGCGGCAAGCTGCCGGTCAGCTTCGCGCGCTCCGCCGGCCACCTGCCGGTCTATTACAACTACAAGCCGAGCGCGCGGCGCGGTTACCTGTTCGACGACGTCACGCCGCTGTACGCGTTCGGTCACGGCCTTTCGTACACGACGTTCAGCTACAAGAACCTGAAGGTCGCGCCGGTTCCGTCGAAGGAAGATCCCGAAGCGCAGTCGGTCAGCGTCGAGGTGACGAACGCGGGCCAGCGGCCCGGCGACGAGGTCGTGCAGCTCTACCTGCGCGACGTCGTCAGCTCGGTCACGCGCCCCGTCAAGGAGCTGAAGGGATTCCAGCGCGTCACGCTGAAGCCAGGCGAGACGAAGGCGGTGGCCTTCACGATCGGCCACGACGCGCTCGGCTTCTGGAAGACGCCGAAGGAGTTCATCGTCGAGCCGGGCAAGTTCGACGTCACCGTCGGCGGCAGCTCGACGGCCGGCTTGACCACGTCGTTCGAGCTGAAGACCGTCGCGAAGCCGAAGAAGCCCGCCGCGCCCGCTGCAAGCAAATAGCAGCCAGCTAGCGGAACACGCGGCCGAGAACGATCTCCGTCGCCACGAACGTCGCGGGATCCTGCGCCTCGCCGTACCAGCCGTAGGCGCGGGGCACGCCGGTCGCGTCGACGAGGAACGCGATCGTCGCGGTGCCGAAGCCGCCCGCGCCCCCGACCGGACGCGAATCGTCGCCGTGCAGCTCGGTCGTCGCGTCTGCGATCCGCAGCAGCCAGACGCCGGCGAACTTCGGGTGGCGCCAGGGTTTGCCGATCGCGAAGCCGACGTGGCCGGTGTTGGCGCGTTCCTTGAACATCTCCGGCTTCAACCATGCGAACACATCGCCGGGCGCGAGTGCGGCGACGTCAGGCAGCCGCTGCCAGCCGCGATCGGGACGATCGATCCGCGCGCGCTGGATGGTGCGGTAGAAGTCGCGCGCCAGCGGTTTGTCGACGCCGATCGCGCGGCGCGCGGCGGGCGCCGTCCGATCGAGGATCCACGCCGCCATGATCGAGCAGTCCCAGCGGTAGATCCCCTTGCGCGTGTCGACGGCGATGCGGTGCTGGTACTTCGTCGACGTCAGTCCGTGCTCGATGTTCGCCAGCGTCGTCACGACCGCGTCGGATTTGCTCGGCGGTGCAGCAAGCGCCAGGAGGACCGACAGCAGCGCAGCAGGCACGGGACAAGCGTAGCAGGGACGCGGCCCCTCTCCCTAACCCTCTCCCCGCTTCGCGGGGCGAGGGGACCGGAGCTTCGCGGGGCGAGGGGACCGGAATTCAGGGTTGGGTGGCGGTTGCCTGGAAGTGGTAGCGGATGCCGGAGGCCATCGTCGCCTCGACGGACGCGAGCCTCGTGCCGTCGTGGTGGAGCGCGAGCGCGACGGGCAACCCGGGCGTCGTCGCAGGCACCGGCCCGGTCACCATCGTCTGCTCGGCTTCGCGCCATTCCATCTCTTCGGCCCAGAACGGGCCCAGCTCGCCGAACACGAAGTGCGCGTCCACGTCGAGCCGGTAGGCCTGCTGCGCGACGAAGTCCGCACCGGGAGCGGGGTCGTCCGCAAGAACGAGCGCGTAGGTCCCGAGGAACTTCCCCAGCGCCAGGATCGCCGCCGTGTGGTCGAGGGGAAGCGTGGTTTCGCCGGGATCGAGGCGCACCCACGCAACGGGTTCGGTGCTTTCGCTGAAGGTCCCCGTCATGCGCATGCGGTCCGCCGACACGTACGCGTACGTCGAGTAGGTATGCGGCTCGGTCCCGAACGCAAACGAGAACCCGAACGACGCCCGCCCATCGGCCACATGGCCGTTCACGGGCGCACAGCAGTTGATGCCCATGCTATCGGCGTCGATTCCTGCGCAGCATCCGTTTCCCGTGAGCACGCCGTCCTGCTCCATGAGATCCACGGTGACGGCATTCCATTCCCAATGGAACATCGACCAGCGGCCGGTGAGGCTGGACGCGGTGCTGCCCTGCTCATCACCGCGCGTCTGACCACAGCCGACCGCCGCTGCCACTGCTGCAATCGCCACGCACGCCCCGGTAGATCTGGCCATCTCACCGGATCGAGTGCCGCCGTCACCACCCTGCGGCTCAACGAATTTGAGTTCAGCGCATGCGGCTGGTCAGGGCCGTGATGTTGGCCTGCTTGATCAGTTCGACGACGAAGCCGGCTTCGACGGCGGCGCCGGCGGGGTTCGTGTGCGTCGCGTCGGTGCCGAGCGCGTGGTACTGCTGCCAGCCGCGCGGGCCCAGCTGCGTGAGCCACTGCACGGTGCGCGCGGTCAGGTCCAGCACCGGGACGTTCTGCTCGGTCGCGACCTGCTTGATGATCGCCGGCAGGTCGGCGCCGGTGTTGTTCACGTGCTGCGTGGTGACCGTGTTGCCGCTGAAGGTCGCGCGCGCGACCGGCGTGATCAGGACCGGGAACGCGCCCTTCGCCTTCACGCGCGTCACGTAGCTGGTCATGTTGTCGTGGAAAGTCGTCGCCGCGACGTCCTTGTCGTTGTGCCCGAACTGGATCAGGACGTAGTCGTTCGCCTTCAACCGTGAGTTGATCGCGCCGAACAGCGAGCCGCTGCCGAGGAAGCTGCCCGAGCTCTCGCCCGAGTCGGCGTAGTTGGCGACCGACACCGGGTAATTGAAGTACGGCGGCAGCTGCTGCCCCCAGCCGCCGTATTCGGGATCGGTCTGGTCGCACACCGTCGAATCGCCGGCGATGTAGATGACGAACGGATTCGCGGCGGTCGCGTAGCCGATGCCGTTCAGCTGCGGCGGCGCGCCCGCGTTGCCGTGGAAGTAGAGATCGAGGCCGGGCGTCCCGGCCGGCACGTTCTGGATCGGCTCGCCCTCGGGCTGGCGAACGTTGACCGTGAACGAGAACCGCTGCATCGCGCCGGCCGCCGACGCGGTCGCGCCCAGCATCCCGCGCAGCGCCTCGGCCTGGACGATCGTGTTGCCCGCCGCCGCGCCGCCGAGCACGACGGTGACGTCGTAGTTCCCCGGCTGACCGCCGAAGTGACACGCGATCGGATCCGTTCCGGTGCAGATCGCGCGCGTCGCGGGATCGGGGTTGGGGCCGACCGGCGCGCCGCCCGCCCCGGTGCCGGCACCACCGCCTGTGCCTCCGCTGCCCGCACTGCTTCCCGCCGAGCCGCCGCGCCCGCCGCCGCCCGCGCCCGTCGTTCCGCCGCCGCCCCCGCGACCAGCGCTGGCGCCACCCGTCCCGGCCGTGCCGCCGCCCGTTCCGCCCCGCCCTGCTCCGCCGGCTGCGCCCGCGGCGCCGCCCGTTCCACCGCGTCCCGCGCTGGTGCCGGCGGCGCCGCCGCTGCCGGCAGCCGATCCGCCCATACCGCCGCCACCCGTTCCCGCTGTCGCGCCGCCGGTCGCGCCCGCGGCGCCCGACGTTCCTGCGTCGCCGGTGGCCCCGGCCACGCCGCCGCTCGTTCCGGCCGCGCCGCCGCCCGTGCCCGCGACGCCGCCCCCGCTCCCGGCCGAGCCGCCCGAGGCTCCGCCGGTGCCCGCCGTTGCCCCGCCGCCGCTGCCCGCGTCGCCCGTCGAATCGCCTCCGCCCGAGCTACATCCGAGCCCTGCAGCGACCGAAAGCGCGATCCCCAGTCCAAACAAGCGAAGGCCGGCGTTCATCGCCCACTAATGTCGCCAGCCCGACCGATCCTTCACGAGATCGCACTACTCGCCGCATCCCAGGATGCTCTGCGCGAGACCGCGGGTGCGGACCGATGCGCCCGCCTGCTTCGGAAGATCGACGTCCACGTCGGAGATCGCGGGCGTTGAATCGCTGCGGCCGATGAAACCGCAGCGCTGGTCCTTGTCGCGCGGCTCCACCTTGAAGTCCTCGATCTGCACGTGCGCGCGCCCCCAGCCCTTGAGCCAGAGCTCGAAATACCCGCCGGCGTTCGTCTCCGTGACGTAATGCGCGTCGCCGAGATCGACGCTGACAGGGACGCGGCTGAAGCGGGTGTCGCTCGCCGGCAGCGCCCCGCCGCCAAACTCTTCGCGCCGCGCGTCGCCGCAGACGCGGACGATCGGCGCGCGCGCGGCCGGCGCTCGCGCGACCGGTGGCCCGCTCGCGACGACCGACGCGGCGACCTTCCGCTTCGCCAGCGCCGCGACCTTCGCCTTCGCGTCTTCCTCCGACGCGAACGCGCCGTAGACGACCCAGTAGCCGCCGCCCAGCTTCTCGAACAGCCGGCCGTCGATGACGGTCGCCTCCAGCTTGCTCGCGCGCGCCCGCTGTACGATCGAGATCGCCTCGCGCTCCTTCGTCACCACGGGCTGCCGCACGACCAGGAACGCTTCAGCGCCCGCGAACAACGTGGGTGCGCACGGCTTCGTCGACACCGCGGCCGGCGGCTCATCGAGCGCCAGCACAGCCAGCGCGACGCACGCTACCGCGATCACCGGGCGACTATACCCGTGCGACGCCGGCGATGTGGGGTCCCATGATCGGGACCGGCAGCCTGAACTGGCGCAGGTCGACGTCCGCGAACCCGGCCGCCTCGATCAGCCGGCCGGTGTCGCGATCCGGGTTGCAGCCGTCCGAGAAGGCCCGCCACACCGGGCGCAGCGCGTGCTGCACGGCGCGCAGCCCGCTGCCGTGCGGGGCGGCGACGTGCTCGACGAACACGAAGCGCCCGCCCGGACGCAGCACGCGGCGCACCTCGCGCAGCGTCGCCTCGGGATCGCGCACGGAACAGAGCACCAGCGAAGCGACCACCGCGTCGACGGAGCGATCGGCCGCGGGCAGCGCCTCGGCCGTCGCCGCGCGGACCTCGACATCGATGCCCAGGCGCTCGCCGCGCGCGCGCAGGCGATCGTGGAAGAACGGGTTCGGCTCGACGCCGATCCAGCGTACGTCGGTGCGCAGGAACGCGAGGTTGTTGCCGCCGCCGGGCCCGATCTCCAGCACGGTCCCGGACAGCGGCGCCAGCAGCGCCCGCTTCTCCTCGGCGACCATCGCCTCGTAGCGGCGGTTGCCCCGGGACAGCAGCCAGGCCTGCGCACGCTTGTACCAGCGCGCGTTCCGCATCGGCCCGAAACCGTATTCGAGGTGCTCGTGGTCCTTGTGCCGTTCGATCGCCTGCATCGCCATCGTGCTCATATGAAGGTGGCGTTGCACCGACCGTGCCGCCAGATCGCCGCGAACGAATCTCGCGGTCACGGCGGGAACGGACAGCTGTCGCGTGTCCGCGCGGACACCTGTAACGCGCGACCGTGCTCGAACGGCGTCCGCCGGAAAACTGACCGGAGTTTCGCGGCGATGCGCGCTGGCACGACTTTGGCTGAAGCGACCCCGCGGAGGCCGAGATGCCCGGTACACGAACGAGACGATGGACGCTGGTTGCGAGCGCGCTCGCGCTGCTCACGAACGGGATCGCGGCGACGCGCGCGGCCGCCCAGACGCCCGAAACGACGGCGCCGGCGCCCGCGGCGATGACGCCGCCCCGCGTGTCGAAGTTCGTCGACGCGAAGCGCCCCGAATCAACGCCGGCCGAGGGCGCCGCCGTCGATCTCGAGCTGACGATCGCCGCCGACGGCAAGCTGACCGACGCGAAGGTCGTCGGCTCCGCCGGCGACGAGCTGGACGCCGCGGCGCTGGAAGCCGTCCGCCAGTTCACGTTCGATCCGGCGCGCAAGGGCGACAGGACGATTCCGGCTCGCATCCGCTATCGCTACACATTCGAGCCCGTCGCCGCCCCGGCCGCGCCTGACGCCGCCGCCGGCGGCGACGCGCCCCTTCCGCCGTCCGGTGCCAAGGCAGCGCCCCAGCCGGGCCGCCTCGAGGGCCGCGTGCTCTCGCGCGCCGCCGACAAACCGGTCGCCGCCGCGACCGTCACGCTGCTGAACGAGCACGGCATCGCCGTCGACAGCGCGCTGGCTGCCGAGGATGGATCGTTCGCGTTCGCCCACGTCGCGGCCGGCTCGTACCGCGTCCGCATCGAGGCCGAAGGGTTCGCGACCACCGAGGCGGCCGAGGCCGTCACGCCGGGCGAGGCCACGACGATCACCTATCGCCTCGAAGCCGCGAAGAAGAAGGACACCGAGTACGAATTCGGCGCCACCGCCAGCATCGCCGCCCCGCCGCGCGAGGTGACCAAGCGCGCGCTCGCGCCCGAAGAGCTAATGCGCGCCGCCGGCACGCGCGGCGATCCGCTGCGCGTGATCGAGCTGCTGCCCGGCGTGGCGCGCCCGCCCGGACTGGCTGGCTTCATCATCATCCGCGGCTCGTCGCCCTTCGACTCGCAGGCGTACTTCGAGAAAGGCGAGGTCGGCCGCATCTACCACTTCGGCGGTCTGACCAGCTTCGTCAACCCGCGCCTCCTCGACCACATCGACCTTTACCCCGGGAACTTCTCGGCCCGCTACGGCCGCAAGACGGGCGGCATCATCGACGTCGGCATCCGCGACCCGAAGACCGACGGCTTCCACGGTATGGCCGACGTCAACCTGATCGACGCCTCGTTCATCGCCGAGGGACCGGTCGGCAAGCGCGGCGCGTTCGCCGTCGCCGCCAAGCGCAGCTACATCGACTTCTGGTTCAAGAACGTCATCCCCGAGGACGCCATCGGCATCACCGCCGCGCCCGTCTACTACGACTACCAGGCGGTCTACACTTACCGGCCCGAGAGCGGCGGCAAGGTCCGCACGATGTTCCTCGGTTCGGGCGACGAGTTCCGCCTGAACGTGAAGACGCCGCCCGACGGCGACCCGACGCTGCGGGGCAACTTCGGCGCCAGCACGGCGTTCCGCCGCCTGCAGACGACCTGGCAGCGGAACATCGGCGCCCACGTCGAGCAGGACATCACCGCCGGCGTGGGGACGATCTCCCAGAGCCTCGCGGCGGGCGACTCGCTCGGGTTCGCCTTCTCGGGCTACGACCAGTTCGTGCGCGCCGAGTGGCGCGCGCAGCTCGGCTCGCACGTGAAGCTGATCGGCGGCTTCGACGGGACCGGCATCCAGGTCGACGTCACCTACGTCGGACCGCTGTTCCAGTCGACCGAAGGCAACCCCCGCTACTTCAACGGCCCGCTCACCGGCTTGCCGACGGCGACGTTCAGGGGTTGGTACACCAGCTACCGGCCCGCCGGTTACCTCGAAGCCGTCGTCCAGGCCGGCGAGCGGCTGACGCTGGTCCCGGGCGTGCGCGTCGACTACTTCAGCGACATCCAGCAGGGCTCGGTCAACCCGCGCCTCACCGGCCGCTTCAAGCTGGCGCCCGAGACGACGCTGAAGGGCGGCGTCGGCCTGTTCTCGCAGCCGCCCGATTACGGCGAGACGGTGGCGCCGGTCGGCAACCCGAACCTGGGCCTCAGTCAGGCGCAGCACTACGGCCTCGGCGTCGAGCAGGCGTTCGGCCACACCGGCAGCGTCAGCCTCGAAGGCTTCTACAAGCGCCTCTCCGACCTCGAGGTCAACGGCGTCGGCCCCGACGGAAATCCGCTGCTGGTGAACGGCGGCAAGGGCCGCATCTACGGGCTGGAGGTGCTCGCCAAGCTGAATCCGACGGGCAAGGCCTTCGGCTTCGCGTCGTACACGCTGTCGCGCAGCGAGCGCAACGACTACGGCGTCGCCTGGCGCCCGTTCGACTACGACCAGACGCACATCCTGACGCTGATGGGCGGCTACAAGTTCGGCCGCGGCTGGGACTTCGGCAGCACGTTCCGGCTGGTCAGCGGCAACCCGCGCACGCCGATCGTCGGCAGCGTCTACGACGCCAACAGCGACTTCTACAACCCGGTCTACGGCCCCGTGAACAGCGCCCGCGACCCGCTGTTCCACCAGCTCAGCATCCGCGTCGAGAAGGCCTGGAAGTTCAAGGCCTGGCAGCTCGCCTCGTACCTCGACGTGCAGAACGTTTACAACCACCGCAGCCAGGAAGGGCTGCAGTACAGCTACGACTACGCGCGCAGCAAGCCGGTGCAGGGTCTTCCGATCCTCCCCAGCCTCGGCCTGCGCGGGGAGTTCTAGCCGCCCCCGCGCGAAGCGCGGGATCGCGGCTACCTGAACAAACGACAGGAGAAGCCATGCGCCCATCGAAGAAAGAAAGCATCATCCCCGTCACCATCGCCCTCGTGCTGGGCGGGATCGCCGCGTTGCTGATCGCTGGATGCAACAGCGACCTGCCGGTCGCGTCGACGCTGGAGCGGACGCGCGTGCTCGGCGCGCGCGTCGAGATCGCGGCCGATCCGGGGCGCGCCGACGTTTCGCCCGGCGAGCCGGCATCGGTGTCGTGGATCATCAGCGGGCCCAGCGCGCCCTCGACGCTGGACTGGGCGTTCGTGCTGTGCACGACCGGCGGGGCCGACTGCGCGGACGCGCCGCAGCCGATCGCGGCCGGCAGCGGCGCGCCGGTGACGGTGGCGTTCACGACGCCCGACGCGGCGACGCTGGGAACGAACCTGCGGCCGCTCATGCTGGGGGCCGTGTGCGCCGACGGGACGCTGGGGTTCGACCCGAACACCGTGCTGGGGACGTGCACGGGCGCCGGCGCGAGCGGCACGACCGTGCGCTTCATCGTGCCGGTCACGCCCGCGGGCGAGACGCCCAACCACCACCCGGTGTTCACGAACGACGTCATCGAGATCGGCGGCGCGGCGTGGGATCCGGCGACCGCGACCGCGGCGGCGGCGGGCGACGCGTGCGACGCGGGCAGCGGGCTGCCGGTGGTCACGGCGACGCCGGCGGGCCAGGACGCGATCAAGCAGGAGATCCGCATCGTCAGCGACGGCGACGACCGCGAGACGTTCACGCCGGCCGGGAAGCCGGAGCAACTGGAAGACCTGCAGATCTCCAACTTCACGACGGCCGGCAAATTCGAATCCTCATATGCGGCAATTTTTGCGACCGACACCCGGCCCGACGCCGACGTGACCGTGAAGTGGGAGCCGCCGGCGGGTGCCACCGTCGCAGGGACGGGCGAAGTGGTGGTGTTTCACTTCGTCGTGCGTGATCTGCGCGGCGGCCTCGACGTCACCAGCCGGGCGCTCTGCACCGTCACCCCGTAACGGATCACCATGAAAGGCATCAACGAGTCATGCGACGACGAACTGAACTACTGGCTTGGGTGGCCGCCGTTTCCTGGCTGGCTGGCGCCGCCTGCGGCGGCAACGCGGCGACGACCGGACCGGACGGCGGCGGCGCCTCGGGCAGCGCGGGCGCCGCGGGCACGAGCGCGGGCGGCTCGTCGGGTACCGTCGGTGCCGCCGGCACCGGCGGGTCGACGGGATCAGCAGGTTCCGGCGTCGCCGGGGCGGCCGGCACGGGCGTCGGCGGTCAGGCGGGGGCGCTCCCGCCGAGCCTCGAAGGTGTCATCCGCGACGCCGGGATCATCGGCTTCAGGGCGCCCCGCCCCGAATTCGGCGCGGTGATCGTCGCGAACGACGGCGATCGGATCTACGCGGTCGAATCGCGCCGCGACGTCGAGCCGGGACCGCTGGGGTTGCCCTGGCGCTCGCGCTTCCGTCTGGCGGCCTACGACAACGCCGCCTCGGCGACGTGGACGTTCGCCGCGCCACCCGACGACGTCGTCTCCGACGTGGCCGTGCACCCGTCGGGCGACGTGACCGTGGCGGTGCTCCACTACCCGCTCGAACGCCGGTCGTACGACCTGGTACGGCTCTCGCGCGACGGCACCGTGCTCGGGACGACCACGATGACCGAGCCGCAGACGATGCCGGCGACTGACTTCGGCGCGTCCGATCCGCGCCCGATGTTCCGCATGAAGTCGGACCTCGCCGACGCCACCGTGGGCGGCTGGGTGCGCCTGCTGTCCGACGGCGACGGCCTGGTCGCCACGTTCCTTTCGTACGTCGACGTCCCGGCCGACAACCCGCTGAGCCTGCGGCTGGCCACGGGCGTCGCGGCGTTCGACTGGCAATCGGCGGCGTACGTCGAGCGCTGGGGGCGCATGGTCGAGGGACCGCACTCCGCGCAGCCCGCGGCCTGGACGTACGACGAGCTCCGCCAGACCGAGCAAGCCGTCCGGCCGTTCCTGACCCGCGACGAATCGACGGGCGACATCCTTGTCGGGCGCGCCTGGAACAACTCGCGCTGCAAGGCGAACGTCGCCGTGTTCGCCGAGTTCGCGATGACGGACTGCGTGCTGGGATCGGTATCGCCGATCGAAAATCAGTGGTTACCGCTGGCGGTGACGCGCTTTTCGAGCGCCGGCCAGCGGCTCGGCACGCGCATCCTCGCGCCGGACGCGGACGCCGCCGAGCAGGTGGCGTTCGCGCTGGTCGCGCGCGACGGAAAGCTCGCGACGGCCGGCTTCGTCGTGCGCGAGACGAACGGCGACGGAACCTTCCGCACGTATCCAGATCCGAACGGCTACGTCGACTACGACGGCTACATCGCGATCTACGACGGCGACGGCAAGCCGCTGTTCCACCGCGACTTCAACATGGGCCGCGGCGACGTGCTCGCGTCGCTGCGCTGGCTGCCGAACGACATCGTCGCGGTTGGTTCGTCGGGGTGGGATCGCTGGCAGGGCGGCAACAGCATCTCGCGCGGCGCCGATCCCCTGCTGGTCTGGCTGTCACCCGACGGCGGCCGCAGCGCCCAGCGCGTGGTCCAGCTCAGCGACGGCACACGTCACTTCAACCTGTTCGACCTCACCGTCACCGACCACGCCATCATCGCCCACGGCTTCTCCGACGCCCCGCTGACCCACTCCGGCGACGGCGGCAACACGGCGGCGCGCACCTTAGGCCCGCTGCGCGTGCGGCTGGATCGGCCTTAGTTCCGATCTTCGCCTCGCCCCCGGAGGGGGAGAGGCCGGCGCCGCAGGCGCCGGGTGAGGCGGAGGCCGCGCCAGTGACGGAACCTGCGCGGTGCCGTGATGTCATTCCCTCGTGACCCTCGCGATGCTGCTTCTGGCCTGGGGCGCCTCGGGACTGCACGTTCCCTTCCCGGCTTCGCCTCCAGGCATGACGCGCACGATGGAATCCTTCCGTTTCATGCTCGACGCTGACACTTGCCTCGCGCCCCAAGAAGGATTCTTTACGCCCAGGGGGTTCACCTCTTACACCATGGTGGTTCGCGACCTGTTGGCGAGCGATACGGGCAACCAAACCGTCCTGCAGGTCGTGGTGGAACCATCGTTCGCTTTGCCGTATTCGTTGCGAGTCGAGCAAGCGCCGGGGACCGATGACGAGCCCGACCGTCCGCGGCCGTACCGACTGCGCCTCGTTCGCGCGAAGCACCACCCATGGGTACAGATGATGGAGGAAATGGAACGTCAGCAAGGCAGTGTGATCCAGCTCGGCGACGCTGAACAGAAGCGCGCGCTGCCCGCGATATCCCGGGCGACCGAGGTCAAGACCGCTCCCGTGTCCGCGAGCGTCGCCGCACGCCTCGCCGCGATCTGGACGGGCGCGCTCGCGCGGACGCAGTACGCGAACGAGATCACGGAGGCACCCGATGGTTCGCACGTCGGGACGATGAAATCCGACGGTACGACGTACGATTTCTGGCACGACGACCGAAGCGGAAGAACGCACTCACCGGACAACGGCAGCCTGCTCGGCGACCTCGTCGTCGTCGTGGAGACCTTGACGCGTTACGCGGACGCCTCGCAAGCCAAGCAGCCCGTGCTGGAAAAGCGGCTCGTCACCCAGCTGGCTCGTCTCCAGCATCGACTCAAACGAAACGAGCCTTGCCTCCGCCCGCTCGCCCCTCGCACGCGCAACCATTAAAGGGTGCCGAATCAAGATGGCACGCTGGTTGCCGTCAGAGCCAGCGACGGACGCGATTTGTACGCGAGGTATTCGCTGCCCATGGCGCGCTCCATGTGCGCTTCCTCGGGCAGCACGAACATGTGGTGAATCACCGCGACGATCACGGGCGGCACCAGCAGAGGCGACGCGACGCCCAGCCATAGCGCCAGACCGGTCAGCACCAGCGCAATCCCGAGATAGTCCGGATTGCGCGTGAAGCGATATGGACCCTCCACGACCAGCGCGGTCGTCGGCGTGAACGGGAGGAGCCCGGTCTTCTTGCGCTTGAACCAGACGACCGCCCAGTTGGTGATGACGAGGCCAGCCACGATGACGACGGCGCCGATCCAGTGGAGCGGCGGAGCCAGCACCGGTGCGATCGGCGCGCGACGCGCGAGCGCCAGCTCGCACGCGATGCCCAGCAGAAACCAGAACGGCGGGATCAGGTAGCGCCGCATGGCGCACGTATATCACCGGACGCCGGACCCTCACCCTAACCCTCTCCCCGCTTCGCGGGGCGAGGGGATAAGAGCCGGACCCTCACCCTAACCCTCTCCCCGCTTCGCGGGGCGAGGGGACCGGATCTGGAATCGCCCGTCGTCTGCCTCTGGGTCTCACCACTCCTTCCCTCGCCCGGACACTTGTCCGCGCGGCCGCGGACACCCGCTGTCCGTTTGTCGCTGTCCGACGGACAGGTCGCGTAATCACGGCGGTTTTCGCTGGCACGGTCCGTGCTCGATAGGCGGGGCGAAGCGCACTCCACCGGACAACGAACAAGGACAAAGGTCATGGACATTCAAGCCAAGCTGACGGGTTTCGCGATGCTGGGAGCCACCTGGGTGATGTGGGTTCTGGTCGGGCTCTCGATCGGCGGCGTCGCGATCGCCCTCGATCGCGCCATCTACCTGATTCGCACCAGCGACAACTACCGCCGCCTGAAGCGCGAGTTGCTCGCGTTCCTGCGCGTCGGCGACGTCGAGTCGGCGCGCGAGCGGCTGGCGGCGTCCAAGTCCGTCGAGGCGCAAGTCGCCGCGGCCGGACTGTCGGCGCCCGAGGACGGCGCGGCGTCCGCCGAGGAACGCATCGCAGGCGCGACGCAGGTCGCGAAGATCCGGATGGAGCGGCGGCTGGCGTTCCTGGGAACGCTGGGCAGCAACGCGCCGTTCATCGGCCTGCTGGGCACCGTCATCGGCATCATCCGCGCGTTCGCCGAGCTGAACGAGGCCGCCGGCAAGGTCACCGCCGGCCTGATGAGCGAGGTCGGCGAGGCGCTGGTCGCCACCGCCATCGGCATCATGGTCGCCATCCCGTCGATCGCCGTGTTCAACGCCTACCAGCGCGTGATCAAGACGCGCATCGCGCGCGCCGAGTCGCTGGGCCGCGAGGTGCTGGCGTATCTCAAGTCCGATCGCACGGCGCAGAGCGCGCCGGTGGTCTGAACAACCAACCCATCAACCGCCAACCGCGAACAACGGAGACGACGCCATGGCCGCTGCAGCGCACAACGACGACGAGATGATCACCTCGATCAACGTCACGCCGCTGGTCGACATCACGCTGGTGCTGCTCATCATCCTGATGATCACGGCCAGCTATGTCGCCGCCAAGGCGATCCCGCTGGACCTGCCGAAGGGCGCCACCGCCGAGACCACGCCGGTCACGCTGTCGGTGTCGATCGACAAGGACGGCAAGACGTATCTCGAGGCGGCCCCGATCGACGACGCCGGCCTGCGCGAGAAGGTGCGGGCGGCGCGCGCCGCGGATCCCGAGACGCGCGCCGTGATCGCCGCCGACGGCCGCGCCGCCCACTCGCACGTGGTCCACGTGATGGACCTGCTGCGCCGCGAAGAGGTGACCAAGTTCGCCATCAACGTCGACCCCGAGGATGTCGCCCCTCACCCTAACCCTCTCCCGCAAGCGGGAGAGGGGACCGGATCCAGGTGACGACGTGTCCACCAGGTTCACAGCCGAGCTCGCCGCGAACGACAACGCGGCGTCGCCGGCAAACGACAACGCCGACGCGCCCGCCCCCGGCGCGATCCCGACGGAGCTCGAGATGCAGAACGTGACCCGTGAGATCGCCCTGGATGAGGACGAGGCGGCGACGGGATGGCGGGGACTGGCGCTGTTGCTGGTGATCAGCGTGGCCGCGCACGTTGCGCTTTTCACCAGCATCGGACGGGGCGGACATTCCGCGTCCGCCAAGCCGCGCAAGCGTCCGCCGACGGAGGTGAGCGTGACCGTGAAAGCGCCCCCGCCCGCGCCCAAGCCGCCCGAGGCGAAGCCCGCCCCGAAGGTCGCGCAGAAGGCCGCGGTGCGCGCGCCCGCGCCGCCCCCGCCGGACGCGCCCCCGCCTCCGCCGCCGCAAGCCGAGACGCCCGCCGACTTCTCGGGCACCACCCTGACCAACGACGGCCCCGGCGAAGGTTGGGCGTCCGCCGTCGGCAACGGCGAGGCGATGCACGGCCCGATCGGCCGTCCCGGCGCGAAGGTGACGGGACGAACGCAGGAAGGCACGACGCAGCTTGCGCCCGCCAAAGCCGCGCCGGTCGTCGCGCTGGCCTCGCTGTCCCGTCCGCCCGCGCCGCCCGATCTCAACGACGCGCTGGAACGCCATTACCCCGAAGCCGCGCGCAAGCAGGGCACGCCCGGCCAGGCCGTCCTGAAGGCGCGCATCACCGCCGAGGGCCAGGTCCGCGATCTGGTCGTCGTGTCGCAGAGCGCGCTCGGGTTCGGCGACGCCTGCAAGGCGACGTTGCGCGAATCGGCCTGGAGTCCGCCCCTCGACCGCGACGGGCAGGCGGTGTCGACCTTCATCAGCTACACCTGCCGCTTCGAGGTTCGGTGAA